>Ga0210059_1000288_pt1 | contig 58244 bp, 40 predicted proteins | sample Ectturendosymbi2_FD_188042 | JGI IMG/M metagenome (GOLD analysis project Ga0210059, IMG submission 188042) | Ecteinascidia turbinata endosymbiont from Florida, USA - Sample 2 (SPAdes) (version 2) | ecosystem: Host-associated > Tunicates > Ascidians > Unclassified | place: Key West, Florida... | reverse complement strand
CGAGCGGCTGCTGGACCCGCTGCTGCTACTGGCTGAACTGTGGATGGGGCCGTAAGGGCCGGTGGGGGTGTGTTGCTGTATCGAGTGGAGACGCTGAAACGCCACTGAATGAGGCATGTAAGCCCCCATCATGTCAGCGGGTTCGGACATCAGGCGTTGGCGTCGATTGGACAGAGGCCTTTGCAGGTTGAGAGAGTTCGGGCGAGGTTGACGAGTAATTGCAGAAACCGGCTGCGGAATAAAGGAAACCATGTTACTTCAGGGCTCAGGAACGTTTTTGCGTAAGCACATGTCAGAAAATATAGCCTTATACAATGATATTCGTCAAAAACGTACGGCGTTTTGTTGGGCATTTCTTGGTAAGAAGGATTCAAAGGAAACGTACCTGCTCCAAGTCGGTCCTAAGCGAATTGCGAGGACTTTCTCCTTTGCCACTGTCGTCTGAATCAATTCGCTGCCGCACAACAGGGTGGATTATTTGCAAACGTCTCCCGTCGCCGTTAAAGCAGCCCACGGTCTCCATGTTGCGGAGGGTCGTTTCGAAGTCGCGAATGGCCATGTCCGAGTCGCACATGATCTCGTTCGTTTGCAAGCTTGCCTGCTCGCGCCGACGGCGCATCTTCGCTGACGCCGTTTGCGGCACTTCGGCGCCATCGACGGACGTTTGCTGGACTGGTCCGGAGGAGGACGACGGAGAGCTCCCGCCGGACGACTTGGAGGAGTGAGACGTCTTCTCGGACTGGTAGCGTAAGGTTGGCGCTTGCGAAAAGCTCACCGACGCTGTATCGCCTGTACACAAGTAACAGATGTTTTGAAATTATATATTTTTGTAATTATCTTTTTTTTTAATAAAACAGACGATTTGAAATTATTCCTGAAGAACTGCTTATGCAGCTGCACAGGTGTAGGCACAAGAAATTCAATACTTTTCAAACCATTGTACAACAAGATTGTTCAAAATCATTGTACAATCTCTATAGATTGTAAATATTAGTACCACTCCACCATGTTATTCGCCACGAAAAATTAACGCAAGTCATGAACAACGATGCGTTTCCGTTTACACACCTGTACGAAGCTCGACCGGTTCGTAGGACTCATTGCTGATGCTGTTGCAAAGGAGCGGCTGGTGCACAGACAGCCGCTGGCTGGAGCGCGAGAACACGCTGTCCTTGCGTTGACTGACGTAGCCACTCGAGCTGCAAGTGCTGTTTTGGCGCGACGACGACTGGCGAAGCTTCTGCGCGCGCTCTTTCTCCTTCTGCAGCGTCGGCGCTTCAGTGTAATTATTCTGCGCTCGCGACACGCTGCTGCGATGATCGAATTTGTTCGCGACTTGAGGGGTAGGGGCTTGGGACGCCGGTTTCGGTGCCTGGCAGAGCCATGCTAGGCACCCACGGTACGTTTGCCGCGCTTTACGCTTCAGTGATTTTTCCTGCTCTTCCACAGCGACGCGATGCATCTCGCGTTGTTTCTTTTCGAAATCGTCCGACTTGTCCTCCTTCTGACCGGAAGAGCATAAGTTGTTCTTGCGGTACTGCATCACCAGGATGGTCAAAACGACCGTGAAAGCGAAAGTCAGGCCCATGGCAATCCCCAGCACAGACAGTGGCACCATCTTCTGAGACCCGGTCCCTGCCAAAGCAAGGCTTTGTATGGTGGTAGTTTGTTCAGTGGTAGTGGTAGGTTTGATTGAGTTGGCAGAGGTGGTGGTGGCGGCGATCGGAGGGACAACAGCTGCTTGTTGGGTTTCACAATCGGGGTACAGCTCCGGTTCGTTGACTGCCCGCGCAACACTCTGTTCGAGGCCCAACTGGTGCGGAAAGTCAAAACTGACGCAAGACTTCCCGTTCCAACCGCAATATGGATCGCCAGACCCGATGCATTTGCTGCACGAAAAAAATAAGTTCTAGTTATGCACAAAAAAAACGCGGTCAGTTTTACACTGCAACTCACGGCTTGTCAGCAAACACTAGATTGCATTTGAAAGATCGCCTCACCTTCTGCACTTGTAGATGGAGCACATCCGGAGGGGCAGGGTAATTGTGCAGTGCTTGAAAGCGGCTGTGAGCGACATTCTGCGGTTGTCAACCATCAAGCTGAGAACCTTCCGATCCGTGGGATCTGGAACTGTTGACGAACATCTGGAAAAAATTGCAAAGGTTTTCACAGGGCACATTGCTTCACACTACAGCTTGACGTGTTGCGCAAATATGTTGAGTCTCACGCTGAAAGCAAAGTGAGATAAAAGCAATTAAAACCAAGCGTACGTGTTTCGACTGCGGAGGCCTATCAGCTGCTAGCAAGACGCCCTCAAAGAAATAGAAACCGCACGTTGGCGGACCCAAGGTTTAAATCCTGTGCTTCATTACGGAATCTGAGTAACACCACCGCAAACAGGGCGCTGACAAGTCAAACACAAAACGGCAAATAAACGAATACAAACAAGGAAGCGATGCGTCACGTAGTCAAAGCAAACATTAATAGCGTCTTCAGCCTCAGCAACCAGCAAGTGATGTTCCGACTGAGTGCTTGCGTTCACACGAACGCTTCTCATTGATTGACAGAAGCAAACACTCACCGGTCCGGATCGAAGATGTCCTGATCGCTCACTACTGCCCCTCGTGGCATTTTTCGTGTCGGCGCCAAACGTCGCACCAAGCGACCGTCGTCAGTTCCGACATAAAAGACGGTGACATTGTACGGACCGGCGAAAATGTCGACCGCGATCGCGCTGTGACGTACACCCTGCGACGTCATCAAAAGGGAACCGAGAGCCTGCACGACAAATTGAAAGTAGTTAAAGAAAATTTTTATGGCCGAAGTATACCAACGATTGTAAATGTACAAAGGAGGCTAATAAAAATAAAAACAGCAACCACTTTCAAACAGTACTTCTCAGCTCACAAGCATTATCAATAGTTGATTAAGCTAAAATCAAAAGCATTTTTGCGGATTGAATCTTGTCTAGCAAAATTGACTTGGCGCAAGACCCAGATCACCTTACCTGCTTTTGCATTTGTGGATATGACTTGACGAAGCGTAGCTCGGAATCGTGAAGCCCGCCTTTGGGGCAGAACCCCGGGTGACGCGTGGACGCTGGTTGGGTGACTAACGTCGAAGGGAGTTTCTCGCCTGTCACGAATTGTCCTGACAAAGCGCTTTTGGTCGCATCCATCGCGAACGAACAAACGGCGGAACCAGCGAGGGAATTTCTGCACAAAGCTCATTGTTGAGACACGCGTCGTGTATTCGCATGAAGGTTAAGTTTTGGTTCATTTCTATGTCATAAAAGATCGCAATGTTTCAAAAGGAGAATTTCACGAGCAACTTACTCGGGTGTTGCAAATGTGGCGAAAACGACTGTTTTTCCGTTAATGACAACCGGCTTTGTGACGTCACGCAGGTCGTTGATATAAAAGCCGTTGTAGGAGCAATTAAGACGCGATTTTAGAAAAGTCGTCCACATGCCCCGAAGGACCCGGCTGCCGCCAACGTCATTCTTGCAAACCTGTGAAAAGAAAACATCAGTTTCCAAGTCACTTAGAAAGGAACAATCCCAGAAAAAGACTAGTTGTATAATTGTACACACCCGAGAAAATGAACAGCAAAGAAATCTACCACCGGCTTCACACAAATAACACTGAACGCAAAAAAATTAATGCGTTTTGGGTCCAGCTCTTACCTGGGCGACCTGAGGGACGAACCGTTTATCGCCGGTCGGGAATTCCTGAAGTTCATTGAAATAGACCAGGACTCGATCACCTCCGTCGATGATGGAAACGAACCGTGGTTCTAAAAAAGATCTATCTGCTTAAAAACGTTGCAGCCAGCAATAAAAGATCATCATAATCAAAGTACATTTACTTTTACCATATATTTCATTGTCTAATACGGTTGTACGAATACGCAACCGAGCGTCATAAGAACTATTGTGGTTGCTGCTCTCGTGAAGGAGCAAAACTGGGGGCAAGCATAACCAAGTTCTTTGCTACACTTTTCACAAAAAATACCCCAAGCTTACGTCGACGTGACTTCTTACCGTTCAAGGTGTTGGCAGAGTTGGAAGTTCGCAGTGGGTTGTCGCCCATGGTGCGCGATATCACTGGCGCGCTACCGGAAAACATTTGAAACGTTCCAGAGTACAGCGATCCGTCTGTGAAAGGAGAATGACGTCCGGCGATTATACAGTGATTGCAAAAGATGGCAGGAGCGAAAAACCTCGGTCGGTGGGAATAATTTTTGTCGCGATGGATTGATAAATTGTTTTTCACGCTATCGCGAGCAACGAGAAAAATACTACTGGCTTTGCCCGTAACCACGATAGGAGAAAAGTTTGATTTTTCCACTTAACCCTTTTTGCGAGCAAATTTTACAATAGTTTTTTTATGGTGATTTTACGATCTTTGGTCAGCTTTGTCATTTGAGTGTTTGGCAAAGCCCGTAAACATGGAAAGCATACTTATGAGGTCAACGACCAGAACAAGACGATCGTGAATGCATCGTCACAGCAAGCGACCGACTTCTTTCTTGTTACGAGCGAATCTACGAACCAGAGCAATCCAATCCACACACCGGTGCAGTAAAACGCACCTGAACCACCAACTTATTCAAATCTACACCGAAATTATCGGAAGTCACCGAAGCACCTTCAGCGGCTTTGCAGTTGGCGAGAAGTGCTTCCGACGCGGGGATAGTGACAGTGGGTGCGAACGTAACATTGCAAGCGATCTGGTGGGAAGAGCAAACCACGGCCTCGCGATTCCCGCGCGATTTCGCGGGCAAGCGAAAAAATTAAATTTGCTGCTGCTGTTGGCAGCAGGAGTTCAAACGACGTTGATGTTTATTTTTCTCACGACCGTTTGATTTTTACGCGTTTCTGGCCGATTGCAGACCCCGACGAAGTTCGTACTGTTCGCGAGGAGGCCGAGTGTCCAAACGCTTTCTTTTTTCACGAGCGATATAGGTTTTGATCGGGTGCGTGCCTCGCATTGAGAAGCGACTTGCACGATCGCCTCTGTTTAGATTAGATTTACCCGTTTCGACGCACTGCAGTTGCCAATGCGGCCGGTGCAAAGACCTTATCGGCTTATCAAGGGATTATCATCGCAACCCTGTTTAATTACTTAATTAACCGTTTCGCTTCTGCATAACGTGCTAAGATAATCGCCTAGCACGAGCTCATCTGGCCGGGTTGCTTTCTTGTTTGTTTTGTTGCGTCACAGTCAACCATAATAACCGCTCAATCATTGACAGATCAAAATGAGTTCAAAATAACTGCAATGGGTGTTTTACGTGAATTGCAGCAGTGCAGGTCATTCAGCGAAATAATATAATCCGAGTAGATTCCCACGTTACTCGAGGTATATTTATTGAAACGAAACACCGCAATTCCTTTTGCTGAGGCGGTATCGTTTTCACAAACGCCTTTGTCTTTCTTCGACCGAGCGACAAATGAAACCGCCATTCGCACAACTGGCTGCGCAGCACAGCGATGCGTATATTGCTGTCTGCGCACAGCGTAGTTCGACAAACACGCCTGGAAATCGGTCAGGAAACCTTTCCAGCAAGCCAGTACCCGAGCCCCTCGCTTCACGGCTCCGTCGCATCAACACCAATAACTCGCAATTAACTTAAGCTAACAAAATGCATTTTATCCTCAACGAGACCAGCAGAGACCGCGATAAAACCCAAATGCATTGTTTTCTGATTTAGCGAAGATCAATTGACGGCTTCACGGCCGAAAGCTGCAGCCTCCCTACACATCTTTATGCATCGAAGTCATAGGCTGGCTTGCGCAATCCAAAGCACGCAGGGTACGAGAAGCCCTGTCGTGCTGCTTGCAAACGCAGATAAGGCGATTTTTTACTTGAAAGGCCTTATCCTGACCACGTTCAAGGGTTTCTAAAGTAAGACCCGGTTGAAGCTCACGAGTAGCCTATCTTTACCTTCTAAAAGGCGTCTATAATTGGATCTAAAAGGGTAAAGAGCTCTGGTCACATCGCGATGAGAGCGCTCAGATTAGATTTGAACTGTGCGCAGCACCTGGCACTTGTGCACACGCCATCAACGCCGGAAGAACTCAACATGGAGCAAAACCAAATGAGACCGCTAAATGCTTGCAGAACGCCGCATAGAAACTTAGACGCGTCTTCAAAGGAATATTACAGAAATGGGCAATGCGCGACCAGTGTCGGGCAACCCCTTGATGTGATCTCAAAATGATGTTTTGCGAGTTTGCAGTGCGTGGAAAGAAGCAGGCAACTTCGCCGCGTGTTTCCTGCGGTTATGGAAAATTCTCGTTCAATAAGCGTCGCAGCGGGCAGCACTGAGCGGTCTCCCGAATCAAGGAAACCGCTTTTTCGCGCGAAATCGCGCCAGTTATGACGATAGAGCTGCGGGTGACGTCATATCAACGGTGATCGCGGCCTTTTTAGTTAACCAGATAAACCAGATCGCACGACCTGCCAGCGCAGTATTCACGCGCACGTTCATTGGCTGCCAACACGTCAGTCAGACTCGATAAGCCACGCCCTGAATTGGGGCAAGATTAAAAGTGGGGATTTGCTTTACTTCCGATTTTTCCCACAACTTTTGGAAAACGACTGGTGCAGACGTTTCGCGTTGAAACACTTTTTTCATGATTTACGAGGTTTACGGACCAGAGGTGATTTTAGGCAAATGGCACTTTTTTATACCGGCCGCATGATTCAAGGCATCACCAAAACTGGAATACAAAAATATGTCATCACGTTCTAAAACTTCCTGGGTGGTCTGTTATACCCTAACCGGCGTCCTGGCAGGTAATGCAGCCAACACGTCTGCATTAGTTTACCAAAAGCGCAAAGTCTGCTTGAACTCGCACGAAACATCTATGCGCCGAATAACAGCTTGTCACAAACATAAGAGCAAATAAATTGAGTCTAGCAAGGCTACGCCTATTTGCTTGACCTTCAAAACAACCTTGTATTACATGGCCTATAATGGCATTGCCCTGCGCAGCCGTAGGTGCTTGTTTGTAGCTGGCAATTTTACTCCAACAACGGGTTATTTTTAACTTTGTCGCTAGCCGAAGGGACCAGTTAATATCGCGTTCAGAAGAGTGGGCAATCATGACAATAGCGGGAATATCGTGAGTTCAAATCTCGCCGTTTCGATAAAAACACAGGGAGCAGCTTTCACAATTGCAGCAGCCGCATGCAGACGAGCTTGTGGCAAAGCTTTTGCAGATTGCGAGCGAAAGAGACAGCCCTCAGATTTTACGTGCTTTCGCCAGACAATACGACTGCAAGTGAAACGTAGTTCACTTTCCAGACCTCGGAGGCGACCCTTTCAAAAACTGCCGTTTCCTACCTGTAAAAAGGCTGGCGCTCTGTTGGTTGGGTCCAAAGGGGCATCGCTGTTTTCCCGATGTTTGGCCATTGACCTCTTGAGCAAATGTTATTCGCCCGCCGGGAGTAGTTGTCGCCTGATGAAAAAGATGCACTTTAGTTTTTTTCAAAAAATACAGCGAGATTTTCAGATGCTGGCTGGTATCTATCCTGCGTGAGAGGAGAAAAAACGCTTATTGGCTGCAACCACATTGCTACGATTCGTTGTTTGCAAAAGAGTTGTTCAACAACCCAACTTTTCAAAACAACGCAAAAGCAGCATGCACCACACTCAAGCTGCATGAGCTTGCTCTCTGCTGTTGTTGGAGGCGCGATGACGTTTCGCTAAGTGGCGGAAAGCTTCGGCTCACGAGCGTCTGTCTGTTGCCTTTGTGAATCATACTGTAACCGTCAAAACATTGCAGCAGAACTCTGACCTGGTAATTTCTGCAGACGGGGTCGAACGAATTGGTGCCGCAGACGAGAAAGCGGTTTCCTGATTGGTCGAGCGCTTCCACTACGCTGATGAAGTTGTAGCAGAGCTCCTTCAAGCGAAAAAAACAAATTTAAATTAAATCCTCAAGCGTGAAAGCCGTGAAAGCCTGTCGAGTTTTGTTTATTCGAGCGTGCAAGGCCAAGTATTGTACTGTGTGTAGTTTTCACGGAGCGATAAATACGCGGGACTTCTTCCATATCGCGCGTAGCTGGCGATTTGTTAGCGCTGCTCTTAGCTCGACTAAAGAATACGATCAGTAAACAGAGCTGGCAACTGGCTTTGTCTCTGCAACCGAGGCAGGCAAAGATCTAGCAAGGCCAGGCGAAAACAACCACGGTGCCACTGTTGATACGCTTGGGTGCAGTACGCAGGTGTGCCGAGCGTACCGCCTGCGCAAATCCAGCAATAGAGTGACGTGCTGTCAATTTTTAACGACTCCACTTTAAGAAATGTTTGCTCATGTTCCATCGCTCACAATAGCGGCGGTGAGCAGCAATTGATCTTCGCTTTTTCTGGACGTTTTGATGAGGTTGAGACCAACACCGTTTGCTTTTCGCAAAAACGGAAAACGCTGTACGCACGCATGTTAAACAAGGTTTCCATAGAGTTTATTACAAGGGTAGTTGATTTTTTAAAAAGCGCTGTGGGCGGCTTGCGACGTTGCTTCCAGTAATTTGTGGAATCATAGGCTATTATTACCATTTCGTGACGGGCAGTTGTAATCCCTTTGATTACGGGTGCCGAGTATTAGGACCAACGTAGACGAGCACTTTTGTGATTTCAGCGCTCCAATCATCGTGGGCGCAGTTCAGATTTGACGAAAACAACATAGGAAAGTGCATCTTAACCGAGCACTGCCTGTTGAATTAAGTCTGGAATCAAAGGTTTTTGAAGTCTTGTTCAAATGTGATACAAGGCCACACCCCTTCGACCGGGAACAAAGTTTAAAATCAGAAAGTACCGACGCGAGTCATGATTGGCAAACTTTTATCAAGTGATTTTGCGAGGAGCAATTCCTGCCGTGGCGTAGCCAGGGGGAGCCAAAGAGGTTATGCTCCCCCCAAAAATTTTTAGAAAATATAGTCACTTTGTGCTTTAAAAGGCGTTTTTCTAAACAAAATATTGTTATTCGCCAACAATCAAACATTTCGGCTACCCCCAATTTTCCCTCCCCCCCATTTTCGGGCTGCGTACACCACTGATTCCTGCCCACAGTAACCTACACTTCCCAACACAAACAACACACTAGCGTGCGCGTACACAAAACACAGTCGATCTTAATTTTGAAACATTGACGGTAGGTTGCAATGAACTTGACATTAGAAACTGGAAATTCTACACTCAACAACGTAGCAAAGATCACTGATGTGAATCGGAGCGATTTTGTTCTTATACTGCAAGCATTTATACATTTGAATCACGCCAGCAGACCTAAGTGCAAAGCTTTGTATGGGTTAATTTGAGTTCATTATGGTCATTATGCGTCGAGAGCCCGCACTCCTGCTTATCAACTCCGCAAAAAAGGAGGTCGATTGTTGATTCTGCACCCCAATGTTCGCGCACAATCGACCGGGTTCATTTCAAGAGCATCGTTATGACATCACAAGTACGTCAAAGCCATCCGTTCAATTTTGTCAAGTGCTTTACTGTCAAGGACAAACCAGCCACCGCAAATTAGGCTGCTTCTGTGAGTTTCAGATAAGCCCAGCCACTGGTGAACAACAACCGAAATCCATTTTTAAATAAAAGAGTTAAAGTGACGCCAAGGGCAAGCATTGATGAAGTAGGAAAATAGCCGGTAGCCCAATAACTGATGCAAAAAAACTGCGGGGCCTTGTGAGATATTACGGTTTGATAACGTCGTGATTCAGTTTGGGTTAGCAGGCTGACTGACGTCCGCAGAAAGGCAAGACTGATTGATGGTAATCATTGTTTACCGAAACGTTTACGAAAAATCTATTGATTCGATTGCTCTGGTCAGGATTTTCAGCTTAAACCTGATTTGCAATTCGAGAGATCATTGCAAAAGAACACAATTGTTATCTGAAGCACCCCACGCAACCAGGTTCAACTCAGAGAGCACCTGATCTTGTGTGAAATCAATGAAGCGTGTGAAATCGGTGAAGCGATTTCAAACGACCCTGTTTGTGTAGGTACGCAACAAAAAGTCAAATCTACACAGGCTGTGTCAAGTAGTCTACGGGTTTCTGATACCCCGCACTATATTGAGCTGGTCACCCTGAAAGGTCAAGTGCAACGGCTACAAGCCCGCTTAACCCCTCGGTAAAGAAATCGTTAAAACTTCGACAATGCCCCGCACGCTGTTAACAATATGCGGAACAATTGATCCCCAGGTGGGTAAAGGTTTCTTTTCTGCTGCAGCAATCTACAAAATTTTGCTGCAGCACTTCGGGCTGTAAAGTCCTGGTTTTATGGCTCGGCAGCTGCTTGCAAGGACCACCGAGGACAGCGACGGCCAGGCGCGTCAACATCCGGGCCTTGAAACGCGACGCTCGTAAAGGGACTTTGTTAGCTTTTGCTTGTTTGCAAAGTGCGGACGAAAAGCTTTTTATTCCGTCTTTTCCTTATTCCGACACAAGGCAAAGTAAAGAGCAGATTGAACAACCTTGCACAGGTGCACGACTTGGCAAACCTGACGGCGATTTCTTAACGGCCATCTCCGATGCAATAAACTTTACGGCAGTGTCAGTAAATTTTCCACAAGTGGACTCGTAACTTATCAAGAACATTTTTTGCAGCTTTTCCGATTCGCGTACATCGGCACTTTGCTACCTGGGCCAAGAACAACAACACGTTCGTGCGAGCGAGCGAGCGAAAGCGGAAGGTGGTCGCTGTGCTGTGGCGGTGACTCGAACCCGACACGAGTCTGCGCGCAGCCTTATCGGAGTCGCGTTCCACTCAATTAAGTAATTTCTTATCCTAATTTTACGTCAGAATCGATTGGCACAGGACTTACGTCTGGTTGACCTTTCATCACGCACAGTTCACGCGCTCGCGCATCTGATTTCCAAGCGATGACCTGGGTAAAAATAAGATCGGCGTGATTTTGCAAATAATACACCAAATAAGCGGAAAAGTGAAGGCAAGAATACAATCGGTTTTCGATAATGATTAAAGCAAAAGGAACAGTGATGACGTCAATTGATGTGCCGCACGTCGCGCGAATAACTCGTCGCAGTGATGAAAAAATTTCGGTCAAAAAAAAAACTCACCGAATCGTATGTGATGTTCCCCGTCCTCGACATGGAGAATTTCCTCGGGTCAATCAGGAAAATCTTTTCTCTGCAAAAAATAAACAAGAAACATCAACACAGGGGAGAGATTGTTCACCCCATACCAGGATTTGGTTTGAAAGCTCAGACAGAAGTTAGCTCAGCTGCATTTTGCTCCGTTTCAATTTCGCCGCACAACGCGCGTATCGCTTTAAGTTTTCATTTCCAGCTATGTGCACGTGCAAGAAGTTTGCATCTCATGCAACAAACCAACTCTGTGCCTATCAGTATCAGCAACGACTCTGCTGATTTAGTGCGAATTTGCGTGAAATTTATTTTATATTACTAAGCGAATATCCCGCTGAATTCCATCAGTCGCCTGTAGGTCACATCAGTTGACTAGTGGGATTTCAGACAGGAAGTGACAAAACTACAATACGTTAATCATTATCATTATAAAATTAACGTAGCCCTTATCCTAATTCAGTCCTGCTTGCTTTTTCCAAGTGTTTTAACATATTTTGAGGGACCTGAGTGCAACAGTCAAAAGATGCTTTTATGGTTATCTGCGAAAATACCCATTTTCTGCTTTGGAGCTACAAAAGGTCGAGCTCTTTGTTTGTAGTAAAAACTGTAAATGTAGTTCGATGGATGGATCCCCAGAGCCGTCTGCGTCATATCGCGAAGCAATCAGCGCCTGTTCGCAAACACTCACGGGCAAAAGTGCCCATTGTGCGTTCACAGTCGGCCGCTCGCGCTTTCTATGATTCTTAACTGCTCAAGGAAACGTCGCACGTCCAGTGGTGCTTTGCAAGACACGTCACCAAGCGGTGAAGAGGCCGATAAGCTTTCTTTCCTCCAATCACAAAAGATTTGGAAAACCCTGAACGTTTTTCGCCCGCGACGCGAAGTGACTCACCCGCTCGAAGGACACTACTACGCGTTACCCAGCGCGCTACTTAAACTTCTACGAGAGGTCGGAGTTCTACCAGACAGCCGGGAGCGCAAGAAAATTGCAGGAGCTGCGGTCTGCCTTTCGATTGGGCGAGTGTCTCAAGAGAAAAAGGCAATTGGGACCAAGCCCGGGCGTCGCCACAGAGCTTAGGCATCGCATTGGGCGTTCGCGTCCCCATTGTGCCAAAGTGCGAGGAAACGTAAACACCTTTTACTTAACGTAAGACCTCAGCGTGAAGAGCAGAAAAAGACACCGAAGTCAACGGTTTTGGCTGCTTATCCTGCCACAAAGGAGTTGCTCGGAGAGGTTATGGGCGTCGGCAATTACTAAGCCGACTTGTGCGTCAGACGAACTGCTGCTGATCAATACAAGTAGCGTCATGCGGGAATGCAGCGGCAGCATTGGACCGAGCCCCGTTTCCTTGCTGCTTTGTGAAAAGTGCTCCCGGTGGCCATGAATTGGCCACAAGTGACCCGCAGTGTCCCTGTTGGGTCTGTAAACGTTTTTTGTACAGGAAAACGAACTTTCTCAAATTTCACACATTTTGGAAGATTTACGGTCACCCAAACTCGTTTCAAGTGACCTTTGAAAAAGTTTCGTTTTGAAAACAAAAGAAACAGTGCATATCTCGTTGATTCCTCAAATTGTGCCTCTCACATTCTTACTTCGATTTTTAGTTGCACGACTTAACACAAAAGACGGGCGGAAATCCGTATACACGTGCAGTGGGGTGATACGCAGTCGCGTAGTATGTAAACTTTCTTAAACCGCGGCTTAAGAAACAAAAATTTGTTGAAACCGCGGTGCAAAAGTGCGCATTAATACAGTAAATCAAAGTGAGGTTAACTTCGGGTTGACGAACAATTTCAGATTAAAATGAAAAGACCCAAAGGAACACTCCCATCACGTGCCGGACGTTAACCATTGTTTGCCTTCATTATTTCTCCCTGCAATTGTCACAAGAACACGCCGTAAAAAGCTTACAACGATTGCATGTAATTTTAATAAGGATGTGGGCGGACGTTACCGCTATGAATTAAGCGCCTTTTCCCGCGGGCATTTCGGCGTTAGAGGAAGGGTCACGCGACACGAGTCACGTACAGATCAAATGTCAATCACCGTCGAGTGAGAAAGACGTCGAATCAAGCAAGCGGACGTAACCAGTAGTGCGGCTAAAAACATATACTCTGCTAATTTAAGCCTCTGTGCCCTTCGAGCGGTCAACGCCTCGAACAGAGACCTGCTTGACAAGAACACCCAATGACTGTGGACAATCTGGATCCCAAACACGGACGCCGCGGTGTTGGTACCTACGATGGCCTTAAGCTATCTTGAGTTTTTTCTTTCGCAATCAATTTGATCGTTTTAGCTGTAACTTGCTTGCAATTAAGAGAGGAGATAGCAGGTGGCCAGATCAGCTCGCACCCCAAAATAAACGTGAGAGTTGCAGATAATAATTTTTGCCACCTGAGCGCGAATTAGATTTCATGAAACGTATGCTGAAGCGTCAGGGCGAAAAATGCGCAACAGCCGGTCCACCTTTACAATCCGGGGACAGCTGTACAGCACCGGTTGCGTTCCAATCAATAGCGAAGAGAACGGATACGACGACCACCGCGACGTTTCTTGGCGAGAAGTCGCGACTTCGAGCCAGTAGTACTACCATTCTACTGTAGTTATCACTATATGTAAAGCGCGCGTTAACACGAATTCGTCTGTCACTTGATAGGGGCGAACAGAGGAGTGAGGGGTGCCAGGTGGACGCGTTTGGCGCCGATTCAATGGCAACAATGCCTCTCGCGGATCTTTTTACGCAAGCAGCCAACGTCGTCTTGCTCGACCAATGGTTAGCGCACCGGATGCCATAGAAAGTCAAAGGAGTGCTTCGCATTCACTGGAGCAACGATTGAATGAACCGATCAGGAAGCGCCTGCGTTCCGTCGCGAGCTGTGAGTTAACCGGTTAAGAATTCCGAATACGTTAAAACAGTGGTTTCAGACTTCAAAGATTGGTGCCCGTGCTACCGATGCCTTGTCTGCTCCAAACGTTTTCCGCCTTTTTCCCAACTGCTGCATCTCGACCCCAATGTGGCTCATTTTTACATTTTCGTTGGCCCTTTCGATTTAGTGTTGGTGGCATGACATGACAAAAATGAACAGGAAATTTCAATTTCGACAAGTTCTTCGGGAAACCAATCAGATTGGTGGGCTTGCTGTGCACGACAAAGAGGCGACAAGACAAATACTACACCAAGCACAGTTGTCTACCTTTACACTACGGCAAGCACTTTGTTCTGAGTGGCTGACGTCAGAATAGGTATTGTGACTCGACCTCTAACAAATCTTGCACACGACTGGAAGGTTTCATTTACAGTCGAAATAAATGCGAATACGCACAAGATCAGCTGCAACTGGTGATCGGTTTTCGCCGAACTAGTCAAATATCAGGCCAACGCTTTGCCGATCCAAACGTTGTCCCGATCATCAAGTGCTTCTCCAAGTCGGCCCACTAAAATCCGCAAGCTTCGGCAGACAAAGTTCACTTAAAGGTTTGAGTCACGATTCAAATAAAGCAGGTGTTTCAAGTGCTAAAACGCGTGCACGGTCGCTGCGTTTTGTTGGCGAAAGTGTTTGTGACGTGTAGGCAGGCCTCTGACCGCGACGCGGCAAAGGATGGGTGTCAAGAGCTGTCGCTGGATAGCAGTTTTAACGGCTTTCTGTAAAAGAGCTAGGTTGCTTGCCAAATGACCCACTTCCCGTTAGAACCTCGCCAGTGACGTTACGAAACGACTGTGACATCAGAATTAGGTGTGAAGGCAAAGCATTTTGGCGCGTGGCAGCAGGACGGTTTGGCCCGGCCGCAGGAATACGGCTCTCTTTCCGTCATAAAACCGAACGACACGCAACGCAGCGTAAACAAGCTGAAGCTGGATCTTCATGCGTGCGCGAGCGGCACAAAAGTTTGCAAGCATAAAATGACAAGCAGACATTAATAATTCACAGCATTTAACGAACAATTACATCAGCGGTATAGTGTTTGGACACCTTTGCGCTGAAGCGCGATCCTAAACGGACTCGCAAGTGCCTTCCAGTCGACAGCTCGGACCGGAATCAAATGCTGATTAAACTGATTCCATGCGAAATTGCCCACTTTGCCTCGCCCAGTTCCAATTAAACTACAAAAGCTCTTTTTCGTGGAAATCTTTCTCATTTCAAAATTAATATTTGGTCTTACGATGAAGTACAAACGTTATCAAAGTAGAATTTGAAAAACAAAACCACAATCCCTCGGACCGACATTGATTCTCGCCGAACGAATCCCTCATTTGGCCGTTTCCGACATGCGTCCCTCCTTTCGTTCATCAAAAGCAGTTACGTTTGGAATGATGTCTCGCGGTCTGAGCACCACCAGTAACAAGTCAGAATATGTAGGCAAAAATTAGCCAATTGACAAAATCTTAGAGGTTGTGAAACCACACCATACAACGATCGTCTATTTGTATGCCAGACCGTCACGAAACTGTTCAGAGTTTTTTTAGGTTGCTGTTCGTCGTGGGTTAGCTCAGCCATTAAAACCCCGCCGCTTTTCATATACGGGGCTACATAAACAAACGTGTCCATCAGCTCGACACGGTGGTTTGATACTGAATGGGCAGAGTCGAGTTGGTGATGGTTATGAAGAAAGTTATTTTCCATAAACATTCGCTGCCAATTCTACACTCGTCGTCACGACAAACAAACTATCGCAAGAAACGTATTGCTCGAACGCCAAGTAGTCCTAGTGCACTCCCATATGTATTTGGGTAGAATCATCCGCACTGTTCAGTCATCAACTAACCTGGAAATTTGCGTGGTTACTAAGTGCATTGGACGGTCGGCGTACTTTTTCGCAAGTCGCCATCAGAGTGCGCCGGAAACTTATGACAACAGGTTTTTAGAAATAATGTTTTGGCAGTCAGAAAAAAGCAGGTGTTCTTCAAACACTTGATTGTGCCGACGCATCATCTGCACTGCTAAGCCACGTAGAAAAGAAAGTAGACTGGATGGAGCTGTCTAATCCGCACAAAAAAAACAAACTTAATGTTTGACTGGTATTTCACCAATGTCTATTTTGGTAAAACGGGCATTTTACTTGAGTATTTGGGAGCAAAACGGAACTAACGTAGCCAGTCGACCTCGTGACAAAACACGCCTTTAGCGACAGCGCGTCGTGGCAACAGTAACGACGTTCTATTTCTTTTGTCCGAAGTCGCGCCCGAAAACGTCTTCGAGTGCAGTGCGCCACTTCACGGGGCGCCGCGCGCAAAATGTCTCTTTGTGACGCAGTGCGTTGTGGACTCGACTTCTTTTATGAACAGGTGTTCGCTAAGAGACATACAAGTAAATAGAGCGCGTCGGTGGTTCGTTGTCCATGAAAACTTACAACATTTATGGGTGTGTTTTGTCGACTGCCTCCTGCGGGCCAAAGTTAAGCGAAGGCTTTGTGGTGTAAGCCCACACATCTGCACAATGTACATAAACGCTTCCAGACCAAACCCTGGCTAGGTAATGGCAAATAATTCTGGACAACAGTTTCAGCGTTTTCGTGGCGTGAAACAGCCTCAATGAAAACTTCGTGAGCAATAGTTTAATAGCAAATCAGTTCCCTGGCGTTTGGAAAGTTAATCATGGAGATGTTTCAATCGTAAAAGAAGCCAGTCACGTTCTGTTTCCTTCAATTAAACAAGTTTATTTCTAGCTGAGCAGCTCTAGACACGATTTTGGTCAGAAAGGAAGAGTTTTTAATGCTTGTTTTGCTATGACATAGATTTGACATAACGCGGTTCCCTGGGCAAATAAGGCATTGCCTGGATCTGGAAAGTTTTCATATAACCCCAAACAATGGCTTCCAAAAGCGAGAAAAATCGATGGTAACATCTTGTTCATCCCCCAAACAATTACGTACAAAACCCACGCCGTCCGTGTTCTATTTTTGAAGTACAGGGACTGATGAATGGATAAAATCAAGAAATTGGTTTCTGGCACAGAATCCTTTAGGTTTTAATTTGACAAGGTACTTCATCAAACTATTGTTTGTTCACATTGCGTGATTGTTTGTCTGAATCGAACTTTGAAACTCGAGTTGTTTGCTTGACTTATTCGACTCATGAAATGAGATCATTTTGAATGAAGTCCAACAACGACAAAGTTTATTGGCAAACAGCGCTCTCATTGTGATCTCCAAGCATAGAAAACAAGCTTGAAACCTGCAGCACTGCAGAGCGAGCAAACAAAGGGATGATTTAACGATATTTGAGAGGTTTCTGTCAGCAATAGCACTAACAAGGGTATGTGTGTTGTCAAGCATTTACGCAATTGAATGCAGCAACGGGTCCAAAGGTCTACGCGTATCGCGCAGTATCATCTTTCCGACAACTGCAGACAACAGAAACACTCCGAAGAACAAAGCAACAAGTTCATCTTTAATGGAATTAATTTTGTGCTGTTCTGCCAGCAGTAAAAGAATCTCAGCATTGGTTTATGAGCCTGAATCATACAATGTTTGACTTCGTACGACTTAAACGCAGGACCACGAACCTGGCTGCAATGACGACCTTCTCCGATCCAAGGACTTTTGATCTCTTGATCAGCTGGATGTTGCGCAGTTGGTGAAGTGAACCTTCGTTGTCGCCGGTGAAAATTTTCGAAGCGACATCTTCAAAAATAAGCATAAGGGTTTTGGAGGCCGAGAATCCTATTGCTGTTGCTAGATTTACTACTGTTTCGCAATTTAGGTAAACAAAATTTTCTCAAAACGCGTAAATGAATACGGCTTGTCTGAAAGCGAAACTGTTGGCCTTATCAGGATAACGGAAACGGTTTGTTTCAAATCAACAGTAAATTATGACATTCAACTGTAAGCAAGCTAAATAGCACTGTGGTTCCACGATAACAGCATTAGACAGGGTTGGAAGCAGCTGAACGCAGTAATTCGTTTTTACCTGGCTGTTGTCGAAACCGAGGCGATGAATGCTCATTTTTTAAACACAGCACACTAATGAAGAATGATCGAGTTAGTGCGCACAGGAATCGGCACAGACGATAAAGATAAAAGCAATTTGTTTTCGCTCAAAAAAAGAAGTGTTCAAAAATAAATGCACGGGAGCGGCTGTTACGCTTTGCTTGGTCCGAAGGCGTGGCCGGCGCCAAGTTATATCTAAGCAGGAAACAACGGCCTGAACGCAAAACCTGACGTCTAATCCACTCTCGTCTGGAAATCGCCGAATGCTTTCGGGAGCCTGGACAAACACTTACAGTGTATATTTGTTGCCCACCGTCCATTGCGAACACAATTGCCCGTCGCCGCCACTTCATACGGGCGCTAGCGGCCTGTTTAGAAAGATCTTCCCGCACCCGTCCCGGTTTCAGCGAGTCGCCGAACCTTGCAACTCGTGCTGCTTGGCTGAAATCAAACTCGTGTCTGGATTATGTCCGCGCAAAGTGGCGAGTGAACAAGGCGCGTGCGCGCCTCGCCGACTTGTAAACGTGCTTTGCCCCAAGGACACTATGTTAGTTTCGACAGAGGATCTGCCTTTTTACAATTTCGTCGCCATCTCTCGACTGGACCTTGCAGAGACCCACGCTTTACAGGGAGCTGGAACGCTGATTAATGAGCTTTAAGAACACTTAGAAACACATGCGACTCAGTTGGAAGCAGGTCTTCCATCTTTTCCTCAGCATTTCGCAAAGAATTAGTGTTTTCAAATGCGCAGTGACGCAGTACAAAAGGCGCTACATTCGAAAATCTCCCACCAACGGCACTTCGTACTTCTGAGCCGTTTGCGCATGCGCGCGACGTAGTAAGCCGGTCCGGATGCCGACGCAGACTCGCGTCAGTTGCAAACACAGGACGCGAGCGAATCCGTCAGTTAAAACACAAAAACCAGGCGACAGTACGGCAGCTGTCTCGGCCGCCTGCGGGAAAAGAAACCGAGGAGTGCGCACAAATCGAAAGTTTGTAAGTGCTGATTAAGAATCGAGTGTCTTTCGGGCGAGGTCGTAAGAGCGGCCCTCGCCTCGAGACGCGCAGATGTTTGTATTTTGCTTTCGAGAGTGCCCGGCCTCAAGACGCCGAGTGGTCCTGTTTGTTTACCAGAGCGCAGCTGTTTTGGCCAATTACGGCCGGCGAAAGGGCAATTGATAACTCAGCACGGCAATGCTCACGAAGACGTTTTGAAAAAGATTTACACAAATCATTGTAGCGAAGGAAAACGCGGTGTCGTTATCGTGGTCAAGACAACGCACACGCCTCAAGCAATAGACAAGTAGTGACGCTTCATAATAATTGTGCTTTTCGTTTAAACGTCGTTTTGCAGACCAAGCGCTGAGTTTCAGGTTACTGCGAATGGGTCATTATGCTTTCAGCGTAAAAATAGCAACTAAAAAAAAAAGCATTTCGTGACGACGTATTTGTTTTACGCAGAAAAGCAAACACCGAACGAGGAATTACTGTGTCAGTGTCGGACTTTGACATGTGAAACCAACAGAAAGCACGATTCTGAGAAACGTTCATCGCGTGTTTTACAGTTACACTACGTTTTGCATATTTCAAGATCAGCAAAAAGAGTGACACCTCGATTATTATTCACACAACGGTCAGTGCCTCACCAGGATGGGTTTCCTAGAGAAGGCAAACGAAACCACACGCTTCCTTGGGGGACAACCCCTCTGCGGGCATTCAAAACCTAACACTTGGTGTCGTTCTGCTGCGGGGAGCATGTGAAAAAGCACTTTTTTAAAAGACAATCGCCAGATGCATCCCGTAAGTGCTTTCGTATTTAGAGAAGACTGTGTACCAATATTTTTCCAATTCCTGTTACGAATACTGCGCGTTTTTGTCCGGAGGTCAAACCTCTGTTGCTGTTGCGTACCTGCAGAAGCAAAAGGTTGCCTGAATGGCGAAACCTTGCGACTTCGAAATGAATACGTTCGACAGTTTTTCTCTCAAGGTACGAAAATTTACGCGCGACGCAGTTGTGAGAGGTATGATTGGTCACGGGTCGCTGAGCGAGAAGAGGAGACACTCCACGGAGCGGTCACGCGAAGGAACGGTGCGTAAACAAAGACCTCTGGGCGCCGTTGCACGAACTCAGTTTCCCGACATCGAGCCTATCTATATCTCAAAACGTAGATGCACGATCGACGAATACAACTACAACAGAAATACCGCTCCCTGCCGGACGATTCCATTGACAAGAGAATGAAAAACGACATGGTCCAAAGTAACGAATTTTCGTCAAATTACTGGTTTTCCAATCATTATGTTTTCAAGGATCTCATCGGCAGGGTAGCCTTTAATCAGCCTTTATCAAAACCGACAGTAACCTACTGAGCAAAACATTCAGCAAGCTATTTTCAGCATTTCGTTACAGTTGGTTTTGTAAATATCAAACGTCTGAGACTCATGCACGACAAAAAATCTAATAAAACCATCAACGATTTTGCAATAAAGGCAGCCAGCAGGTCAGTGATATCATTCTGTCCGTATTGCTTTCCAAAGCTTTGAGCGCCTGCGACGCACTGGAAAGATTACTACGAGCGATGCGCTTCCAGCGACGCGACAAGTCGCCGGACAGGTCAGATTTAATCACGGCGTTGACGGAGGCACTCCGCCGTAACCTGGCCCGGGGCTGAGCGGGGACAAGAGCCATAGGATTAAATTCACTGCTACGCCAACGAGCAGCAGGTGCTGAGCGGCGATCTCGCAATGTTCGCCAATTTCTCGTTTCTTTTTGCCCAAGCTAACGCCCGGAAGCTTCACAAGACATGCCAGCAAACGGTTGTGGAAACTTTGTCAAATTGATCTTTGCAGCAAGAGTTTGGGTGGAAAACTCTTAGTCAAGCTTGGAGACCCCATAACCGTAAGCTTTCCTGAACGACACGTACGAGACATTTGGGACCAAGGCAACAATAAATACGTTAAAGTAAAGAGCATGCTAACATAAAACGAGATGCAAAATTGTACGAAACAAGCCATGTTTTTTTGTGTGGTTTCCACACCACAATATTTTGGTGGATGTCTTACAAACAGGAACTTTCGCGGCGATGCTACACATACCACTGAAGAACCAGTTGGCCAACAACAACATCTCGTTTGCTTCATTAGCCAAATAAGGCTACATTCGGAATTGTGGGAAACCGAAATCTATTTTTGCCGTTTACCAGGAAACGGCCAGTTGGAAGAAGCCTCCTTCCTTACCTAAGCCTATGACATAACAACCACGGTTCAGTGACAGTCATGCCCAGAATTGAAGCAAGATTTAGGACAATGAAAATGTTAAGAAAGCGAACGTATTCGACAAATCAGCATTGGACACAGATGTTCGTGAGACATCATTCGTCCATTTGTATCCGTAGCACGAGCGTTAAGGTCAATTAACCAGCGCTTCATGACGCAGTAGCACACGTAATTTTTGAAGTTATTTTCTCCATCACTTACAAGCTCAGATAACCAAAACTAGAAACCAAAGAGGTACTACATTAAATTTACACCACGTAGCATTTTTTATATTTCTCTCAATATCGTGTCCTGGGAGCAGCGTCTATGACATAACAAGATGAACTTCCTGGCCTACTGCACACCTGCGATTGGTGGTGACTGATGACTGTCTCGAGACAAGCCCCAGCGTCGTACAGACGATTTAGAGCAGTTACTTTGTCAGACACGTAAGCTTTTTTCAAGCTTGAGCAGTTTAGCCGGTGTTTTCCAGGTAAAAGGAACTGCTGTGCACTAAAAAGTCAAGAAAAGCTCGTGAAACTCATTTTACTGCAAAAATCGTGAAACTGAATTCGCTGAACCAGCGGCGGGGTTTCATCACGTTTGTTTTCTTTTCATACTGTGCCTCAAAACCACCATGTTTGCTTTACCAAGACCAATGGATGTCGCGTGGAATATGGATTGTGTTTTCATAACTACACACACAAGCGCGATGGTGACAAAACAGTGAAAGCCTTGTGACGTCTAGTTTTGCTTTTATACATTATCAGCGCGCAACGGCCTGAAGGAACTGGTTTGAAAATAGAAAAGCGCTGGCAGAGAAGGTTGCTAATTTAAACCCAGCCAGAAAAAGGAATAAAGGAAAACTTACGTGGCGAATTTAATTTAACGATAATGGTTGTTACGTCACAAAGGCAACGCTCTTTTTGTTCTGCCTGCATTGGTAAATAAAGGACACAGAACGGACCACGTGATTGTAGTTAAATCAATAAAAGTTAACCTTATCCCGTGGGTAGGGCAGCAAACATGCCCAATGACTAGTTAATCCGCAACGAGTTCACTGGGGCGACGTTTACGGCAAAACGATATATCAAGTATTCATAAATCATACGGAACGGCTTGCGCAGCTACATCTGTGCCAAACTAATAAAAAATGACGTACGAAGGTCTAAAAAGATAATTTGAGAGTCACCAACATAATTTCATTAAAAATATCCAAGCTTTTCTTTGCAGATATTTCTAAAGCCTCGCGAAATTTAAAATATACTGCCAGTGCATTTCCCTTTTCATTTTCAGTTATCATTTTGGAGACAACACTCGTCTCCTAAATGACGTTTCTTTCAAATTATTATGAATATCGATCAAGTTTAAATTTGAACGTTAAGCCCAGAATGAAATTTTTCAAATTATGGCCAGGGCTGCAAACTTAAGACCCGCGAAAATTGACTGAACTACTTCTGACATTCGCTGTTTCACCGACTGGACAATGTCGTTTAAGATCTGACGCAGTAAATCACGAGAAATAATCGGCCCACGTCTTGGAAGAGCAGCACAAACCAGGACAGCTGGTTGTAATTAGAGGACGAATTGGAGTGTCAGTCAACGCACTCACTAAGTCATCAGCGAAATGCATTTTACGACCGCGAACAACAAAATGCTCCTGAGTAACAGCTACTTTTTATTGTTTACTTGACTAGGCACTGACAGTAGGAATGGTGGTTGGCAATATCACGTGCATGAAGGTGAAAGGGGCGGAACGTTATCTTCGAGAGCAGATTGATTTGCGTGAAGCTCAAAATAATTTTGAGAGAAAGCTACAGTTTGTGGTTTCTTAAAAGTCATTTTGGTGAGACGACCGCTGGCAACAAGGTCACAGCACTAATGCCATCCTGTTCAACGTAGTCGATTGAATAAAAGTCGGGGAGAAAGTAAAGCCCACCTTTCGCACCAACAAGCGATAAGCGATGGCAACACTGCAAGGCCTTTAATCATACTCACTGGGCAAGAAACAATGGCGAGAGGAAACACAGACAAACGGTAGGCACAAGTTGAACAACAACGTAGCACTGCTTTGTCCAATTCATCTCGAAGTCGTCAATGGCTGCACAATCCACTCACCTCTAAACTTGAGCTTGTTTAAGGGTTCGATGTTCTCAGGGAACGATGCTCGCACAACGGCCAGCGCGAGCAGGAGCGCAGCAACGGCTCTGCAAAGGCAAACATTTAAAGCTTATCTTTGTTTGGCAACAAGCTGATTTTTGCTTGGGCGCAGCCACTAACGCGGACTTGACGAAGAGTCGGCAACTATTTCATTCCGTAAAAAGGCATGCGGCTTTTCTCCGCCAGCGACACCCGCTGATACAGTTACAACATCAAAGAGTTTGATCGTCGTAAGTCGGTCATGCTCGGGGCGAGTTTGGCCGCAGTTTCGACTTAGCCTCAAATGGAAATTGATACGCGCTTGACGCTCGTTGATTTGCTTTGCGACGAATAAACACACATGTTTGGATAAAACCACAATAACATGTACATGAACGTCACTTTACGCAGAGCGCTCCACAGCGCTTGCCTCTTTCAAATTCATCGCAGTAACGTGCTATCCAAAATCGATCGGCACGCATGCTTGAACTTTTCAAAGTATTACTATTTTAACACGCTTGGCAGAAACGTAACGATTCATTTAACTAGGTCAGTTCACTTACACGGTGGAAATCCGGTACTTGAGACCCATTTATAGACAGTTCCGTAAATGATGACAGGAATGACACGTTACAGCTGTTCAACAGGCGGTTGCGATTTGAGGTGCTCTAAGTGGGCACCGTGTCCATGTACAGAGTATAATCCTTCTCACGCAAAGCCGCGAAAACCAATCTTCTAGAACTGAAACTCAGTACGATAAGTAGTTCAAAACCATTTGAAAAAATGAGCTTAATGAAAACTAATGCAGGGTATACTCTGCGTTGAAATAGAACTGCATGAAAGTTTTGCTTCACTCAACTGTTTAGCTCACAAGCCAGAAGAGTTTGGAATAGAACTACCAACTAATGCACTTTCCAAGATTGGCCAAATGCTTTCAAAAGCTGAGATGATGATTCGCAGTCAAGCCAACTGCACAAGCGAAAAGGTAAAAATGCACCCTATCTCCTAATAAATTCTAGATAAACTATAAAAGCTTTTCTGCAATGATGGCCTCTTCAACTCTGGATACTCAGCACAATGCACAAACCAATCTCCCTGCGAGGCCACCCGACATTTAGACCTTTGAACTGCACTGCTCCACACAAAGCAGTTGTTCCAAGCAAATATGAGTGCAAATGTTTTTATTGAACGTCTCCCTCAGCAGACAACCCTTCCACTGCTGCGAAAGCTTTGAGCATTGCACTGAGGTTATCGCACAGCAGTTGATGGTGCGGGAGCATCATTCATTGTAATCGCTATTGTGGCGTGTTACGAACTGTCGCTGCATGACTTCTGCTTTGAGAAACTTTTCCCGCTGCGGTTTGAATAAATCTTCATCAGAACTCAAAGCCTTCTTTTTATCCTGTTCAGGTCTACCTCTCAAAGAGTTTTACAGCCTTGCTGACATCAGGCCCGCCGACCGTTTCGTCGCCAAAATCGACTACCGTTTGAGTTGAATCATCGCCTCCCACAGTTCGCCAAAAAAACATATCCATTTACTTATCGCTCTCTCGCCTAACTGGACGAAGCGGCAGCACAGACTAAGTTAACGAAAAAAAAGTTTGAGTCGCACACGACGCTTGTAATGACATCGTGCCAGCACCGTTTGGCAAACCGATCTCCAGTTCCGTAAATGTCGACCTCACGTGGAGCCCACGTTTAGTTCAAAAAAACGTCAGTGCACAGTCAAGTCGACGACACAAATCAGTAACACAAGCAGGCGGCACGACCGAGTGGAACACGGCTGATAAGCGGCGCCATCCGAAACGACAACTTTCTGTGAGTTGCCGAAAAAGCCGGTTTTTGGCGTTCGGCGGGAGCGAGTTGTTTTCTGTCACTTAAGTCGCTTTTGCGTTGCTTGTTTAAGAAATTCGAAGATGGCGACCAGTGCCATTAAAACGCACACTACTGCGATACAGGAAATATCTAAAATCAACAGTTCGTCAACCTCGACGCGCGACTATCTTTGTGCCTGGATGGAGTTATTTTTAGGCACAACAAAATATGTTTTCAAATCCTTTCGATTCGTACTTAGGTATGCACAAGAGTGGCAATCTTATATGTGTTACTAAATTGCAAATAGTGCGCATATCATTTACGACAAAGCAATTTATCGTTTACTGTACATCTTTGCAAACTTTCAAGTATAACTCTGCCCCATGGAGTTCAGTACACATTTACGACCTATTTCAGCGGCATGCGATTAAATGTAAGCGCACGACACTACAACCGACCTAAACATCTGCGTTTTCTGCAGCGCTTGGATTTCTACATTCACTCTAACATGCTTGCAAACCGGCATCAATCTTCCTTCAATTACACCAGATTAGATCCTTGACCAAAACTTTAATTTGCACTAAAAACTAACTGCGCAAGCGCTCAGGATGGACAGAATTGTTTCTTCACTGTAAATTAAAAAGATGATAAGCACTGACTTGATGTTGCATCTCAATCGATATTTGTATTAGATCCTGTATGCTGTGAGGGATAACCTTTCGGCTTTTGCGCTAACAAGCTGCCAGCTGATATTTAGCGGCAATACTCTTTCAGGCGAAACGTAGTGAACCTCTTCGACAAAACGTCTTTTTTCCTTTCGCCTCGGCAGTAGTAAATGAGGGAGAAAAGAAGAAATAAAGGCGAGAGAAGTTGGTAACGGCTGGAGCAGTGAGGCAAAACAAACATGAGTCTTAGCGGCACTGCAAACCCCACGCAACGCGCAGCTAACCTAATTTTGCTGCTGGCACGGATCTGCGATTGCCGCGCGGCATTGTTTGGCGTTTCCTGACTTTGCCCAACCCCTGATATTGGGATTTACGAAAATTTCGACTGCGCATCTAGTTTTCCCTGCTTGACAGTTTTTCTTGCTTTCACCAAGCCTCGGGCCGTTACCAAAGTGAACGTGCATTTATGAAAGATTTGCTTCTTTCGAACAAGTGCCAACCACAATTCGACTTGGTTCATCTTCTTCTACCAACAGGAACGCATGGATATCTGGAAGCCAAGAACCAAAGCGCAAAAATTGCGAATCCTTTTTACCACTAAACGTTTTCACATTCGCCGGATAAATGATTAAACACGGAATCTATACCCTTCTTGGAACGGAAAGCGATGTGTCTCTTTGAACGTTGCACAAAGTAAGCTGTTTGAAAGTTATATAGACTGCGTGCAAGTAATAGAGACAGATACCTAGCTTACTGGCAAATTTCAGCCTATTCCATTGTGTATTTGCACCAATGATTCTATGCACAAAAAGCAGTAAGTTTCCAAACGGAATTAAACTTTTCTGGCAGAAGCACAGATGTCAATTTCAACATCAGAACAAGAAACCCACCAAATGCAGACCATAGGGAAAATTCTATACCAGTGATTTTCGACAGGGTTGAGCTTGAAATAAACACCATGAAAACCTGATTTATAGAAGATGTTTACTGCTCCTCAGACGTTCAAATAATACGCTATTTCGCTGTATGCATAGACCAGAGATGGGTAAACTTTTCCGACAAGGGACCACGAACTAAGTTTTTTACCAAACCGAGGGCCAAATGAATTTTAAAAGAAACTTATGCAAGTCGTACTGTAGTGGTGAACCTCTACACTGGATAAACAAAGGGAAAACCGGCCACGCCAATCTTCCTTCTCTTCTTATTTCTCGATATTGATTGAAGTACTGAAAATAGTTGACGGGCGGTTGAAATGGGTTGGAGGGCCGGATTTGGCTAGCGGGTCGTAGTTTGCCCACCATTGGCATAGACGCTATTGTTCACAGGCATATCATAGGTTACAAACAGAGAACACTGTCTCGTCTTAGTAACTACAGATAACCAACGGCTTATTCCTTGCTGCGTGAGTTTGGAAACCGTATGAAATGAAATGGTGTATTTCATGAAAGCTTATCATGTTGTTTTCAATGTGGCAATACAAAATGTCTGTTTCGCAAATTCCGAAGCATGAATATCCATCAATGTTTCGACAAGCCCGTTCACAGTAACGCATTTTCAAAAGCTGTGTTCGTTTGAAAATTCTAACTTTTAGCAACAAGAAAATGCGGAACGTTGCGTCTGAAACGTTACAGAAACCTGTTGCGGTGAATCTTTTTCAAAATCATCGAAATCTTTCAGAAAACTTTGTCAGTTGTGTTCGCCGAGAGCTGCTCTATAGATGCTGACATTTGGCAAATTGAAATGCTTTACTTAGTTCAGGGGCGGGCAAATAGCGGCCCTTGGCCCGGGCCACATGTGACCGGCCACAGCGTTTTCTGTAGCCCACGGAAGCATTCAGGAAAATCTTCAAATTTGAAATACCTCCAACTTATCACAGTAAACGTTAGTACTGAGGCTAACGTGAACCGAGACTTGCTTCTATTTCCATTAGAAGGTTCGGCCCTCCGCTATACGTGGCCTTCTCAAAGTGGCCCCCGAGCGAAATTAATTGACCACCCCTGGCTTAGCTCAAACGTTACTAAAGTCCAAATGTTTTTATCATGACGTAATAATGCTTCATTGCCGAGAATGCAACGTTCCTGCAGAAAGCAAGTGTTCAAAACATGTTGAATGAATTCCGACGAAGTAAATAGAAAAACTACTTTCAAGGAATAATACACAATTCGAAACACACTTTCACAGCCGTTACACAGCTGTGCTGCCGGTTTTGTGTAAACACTATCAATGTCAGTGAAACAAAAGTTAGTTTCGCTTCAAGTGTGATTTAGGGCACACTAGTAGGGGTGTGACGTATACCTGAAAATAAACTTTCTCTCATCTACTTTTACATTTATTTTTGACGCGATGGGGTATTTCCGTTGACTAACAGTCCTAAAAAGGTTAACACTTCTATTTGGACTACATCGCTTGGAAATTCAGTCAACGAACAACGCTGGCAAAACATGTCTCGACAGACATTCGTGGAAGCCAGTTAGTCAAAGCTTCCCCCCAGCAGTTCTGCTTTTTGGCTTCGGTTGTAACAATGTTATGGTCAGAGCCAGGGGCGGAGATAGGGGGGTGCCAGGGGGGGCCACTGCCCCCCAAAATTTTGCCTGGCACTCCAAAAATTAGGGCTCTTTCTGAAAGTCCTACACAGACCATTGACAGTTCCCCTTGTTGCAAAACTGGCCCCTCCAGTGACCCCCCCAAATGAAAATGTCTGGCTCCGGCCCTGGTCACAGCGTGTGTTTGAAACTATAGTTCGAGTGCCTTCTCTAAGTCTTGCTTTAGTTTTCCATCACAAGCTTCTACTTGCTATTTACATGACTGAAGATACGTAAATACTTGAAATCGATTTCCCAACAAATCCGTTTGCGATTAGATTAGGTTGCACAGCCCATGGAGATTTGTTCCTTGTGAATATTAACTAAGATTGTTTTGGTTAATTTCTTGACACTGAAAGCTGTTGAAGCTGTGTCACAAGTGATTTGTGTTGTCAAACGCCTTTGCATGCGTTGCACTTTAAAACTGCAACAGTTTTTTAAACATGTGCTGTCATTGTACTATGTCCGAAAATGAAATAATTTCACGTGGCAACCATTATATCAAGCTTCTAATCATTTAAGAAAGCTATTGACGTACGCAGCTTTTCCTGGATGCATTTGATCGGCTTATACTTTTTATAACAGTGATGACGAGGGATCTAGGCAACTGCGCGGATAACCATTATTTGTAAGCCTATCAAAAAAATCCTATTTGTCTTATTGCGACAGAGTTTATGACAAATGCAACTGTGGATGGTCGTCGACAATAGAGCTTTTCGTACAGGTTAGTCTGCGACGAGACAGTTTAGTGAAGCAACGCAGATCTGCCGAATTAATTAACACGATGTCAGGAGTCTGTAGCAGCAAATGAACTTGTCATCTTTCAGTCAGCGCTGTCCAGGTGGCTTGTGTAGCTCACGATCAGTGTCAAACCAACTTCGGTTTCCTACAGTGGAGCGGGCGCAAGGCAAATGTGGGAGGTTTGCCGATCATTGTTGCTTCCACTACATTGTTTTTGCGCCGGTGCTTGCAGCAACCGCGGAGACCGAGAAGAGTTGATAGCAGTCAAGCAGACCGCCAACAATCGCCTGTGCAAAAGCTTTTGTTTTACTCAAGCTTACTCCAGCTTTCAAGTCGCTGCTTGTTCTGCTGATAAAAAAAACACGACAGCTCCGATACTGGCGCTAACCTCTTGACGTGAAAAAACGACCTGGCTCCGTTATCGCCCGTACGGGAGTCGCAGAGGCGCGCAACGTGTCGCTCAGATTGGGACGAACATAGAACTCGCGTGTTGCAGTGGATGGAAGCGTCGCCAACACTCGACAGCACTATTTGAAGTGCGAGAAGCTCACTCCGCGAAGACAAACAGAGGTGCCAGCGTCATTTTGCCCGACAAAGGCAACGTCACCTCGCCAAACTAACAAATGAGCGTCGAGCTGAAAGGGATCACGCGATCAAACCGAGCAGTTGGCCTGGAGTGTTGACTGATTTTATATCTCGACCTTTTCAGAAACTCCACTTTTACCAAAAAAACTTCACAATTACATATTCAACGCACAGCACTACTGCGTCGGGTACAATGAGAATATAAAAGGCTTGCGATTGTAAACTCACACAAGCAGCAATGATTTCGCAGCAGGCTGTATTTATACCACTTTCTCTTTTTGCCCTCTTACGTGCAATTCGTCACAGCTATGAATTTGCGGTGGGCAGGACGTGGTTGTTCTACAATCACAAGGCTTGAAATGTATCAAAAACTCCCAAACTTTAAAGTTGGAACTAACCTGAATTTCGAACTTTAAATTTGGAGCCGGAAACACCTTTGCTGAAACTTTGCAGAAAACGAGTTTTTTTGCGCAAGTAGGTTCAGAAGTCGCCAAGGTTACAGGAACCATTGAAAAAGACTTACAGACAACGACAAAATTTGTGGGGCAGCCGAGTTTTACAAATAATACAATGGTTTTTAGCTTTCAATGGACCATATCGTGCTCGAGCCGGAACCAAAATTTTAGATGCATGAGCCGGAGACGGAGCCAAAAGAATTAGATGCCCGGAGCTGGAGACTGAGCCAGAAACTTGAGTTCCACAGGCTTGCTTACAGACACAATAAGCAAGTGTAAACGTAGTTCGGTATAAACTCAGAATAAAAAGAAAAAATACGCTGAAATGTATGCAACATAACCCTTCGTGGTAGAGTTCATGGACTAAAATAAAGCTTGTTGTAAAATAAGGACTCGTTTCCGCACGAAACAGTTTTATACTTTCACCAACGAAACGCTTGTGCTTCTAAGTTCATTAAAATCAAAGCGGCATAGTCACATATACGTAAAGATCAAAACAACATGTTGGACTGCGATAGTCCAGACCATTTTTGTTCGTTTTGACAATACGTATTTCTCGAATGATGACAAAGTCAAAATTTTCAAAATATTTTTCGAATGATGCCTATAACAGTTGTTTGTTTGCCAAATCACAAGCTGTCATGGACATTTATTGAATGAACAAAAAAGGCCCAACTGTACGCTAATAGTAAAATAAGGCTGCGTCTCTGATCATCAGGCTGTGATCTCTCATGATCACGTTTGGAGACAGGTTCAACTGGTTGAAACAACTCTAATTTCATGAATAGTTCACCTTCATCGCATGACTACCAACATACTTGATGCTACTACCTGCTTTCACAGTCCTCTGATCAGTGGCGGATCCAGGGGGGCAATTGAAGTGATCACTCCCCTAAAACCTAAGAAAGTAACTTTATCCACCATGATTTTGTACAATTCGGAAAACAGCATTCGCGATATAAAGCCATTTTGCAGTCCACTGATTTGTCACAGCAGTGTTGTGAAGTATACTTCATCTCTAGTACAGCAGTCAACCCGTAATGAGAGTTGACATCCAAATATAACTGAAATCACCCCCCATCGTAACCTTACCGGCTGGATCCGCACCTGCCTCTGATGACATAACATCAGTCATTATGATTTCTTATGTTTTTATTTGACTTCTTTACCTTTTCTGCAAACTTAAACCATCTCCGCATGCATTGCATGTTGATGGAGAGAGTGGAATTGTTAAACGTTCACAGCAGTATTGCTTAATAGCATTTGTAAAAGCATGACTTAACCAATCAAAGATCCTAACAAAAATATTGGGTTGATTTTACAAAGAAATGCAGATTTCTATTTCAAATATCAAAAGTTAGACATTTAATTTGTTTGTTTGTTGATATATGCAACATCTGTTTGTTTTAACTGTATTGATCTCAATTTTACTTTTCGATCAAACTATACAAATAAGTGCTTTTCGAAGTTGAACACTTGAGATTCCTCCAAAGTGGTAATTTTTGTCAATTTTCTCTCGCAGTTTTAATCAGGGCTGTTGTGTTTCTACTGGTAACGCGGCGAGCCTTTCCGGTGTAAATGCGAATGAACGGTCATCGACATTGTAGAAATAAATGGCAGAGCATGAAATTTTGTTGTGGCTGTTCACCGGCTCGGCGCGAATTGTTCTACGGCTACAAACATATAATTAATTCTTGGCAGTTAATGAAATGTCCTTTGTCATTTCAGTCGCACTCGCATCACTAACTCATTTGCAACAAATCAACTTTGATCTAATTTAATCAGAAAGAATTATCTTCCGACTGGGTTTTGCGCTCAGCACGGCGCTCAGTGGCAAGAAATCAATGACAATGGACGTTGTACCTCCCGTTACGACCGAGTCATTTAAGACCGTTTCTTTCAGACAATTATGATAAAGCTTGTGTATTTGAAAGCTGATTTCATTCGAGGAAACAGTCGTTTCGAGATCTTCTCGCCAATCTTATTGAAAACTTTTCTGCTAAAGCCTCTTCAATTGAAATTATTCTTCGCAAAGATGTCTTTTAACACAGCACATGTGCATCCAGTTCAATCAGGTTCCCCCCCGCTGAAAATGAGCTTGTTGAACAGTTCGTTTAATCCGATTCGACACATTTTCACATTTGCTGGTCAAGCATCTATAATGGACTATGTAATCACGCATGTTACTTGACTAACAGACTCTGAAGCATCAATCTGAAACACCACCTCTAAATGTTTTTATCCAGCTCAGCATCACTCCTCTTCAGTGTTTTTACAAACGCTTTACTCTGCACTGGATTGATCAGCAAAATACCTTGTGGTATTTTAAACATTTCTATTTCAATACGGATCCGAATTGGTCAAATTTGTTTGTTCATTTCAGAAACTTTCTTCATCTCTGGGCGTCGTACGTGGCGCTGAGTGACCCTTGGGTGTTGGTCAAATATTAGTTTGTGCATTTCGCGGGTCGAATTGACCGAATCCCCAACCACTATGCTTTTAAGAGCCTACCACAGAGCATGCCAAACCTGCTAACTTGCGGATTTGCGCTGAATTCAATGATTGGACAGCGGATGAGATCGGGAGCAGATGAGTGGTTGTTTGTGAAACCTGACATATATTTGATGTAAAACATATTTGATTTTATTAGTATAACTTGGCTACGTTCAGCGGGACGGATTAAAGAACCTAGCCTGCTGCATTGTGGCCAGTCATTTTCGTAACTGCCTTGTCTAACTAATACTCTGTCATGAGAATCACAGTATAAAGAATGAAGTTCTACAGCGGCCTCGAACGAACCGCAATATTTCTGTTGTTTCTACATTTAGGCGCCATCAAACCAGATCACAGATGTAATCCCCCCCTTGGTCCTCGAATGACCTCTGGGGTGCTTTCGCGAGGATTTAGGACTCGCCTTGCCAACCATTTCGAAGTTTTTCGGCCATTATTAATTTGCATACTCAAAAGTCTTATCAGTCTTATCAAATGGTATGAAGTAAAAAATGTTGATCGGTTTCCAAAAACAGCTTCATCTTCTAAGATCGAAAACACAAACCGTTTCGACTATAAACCTCGACGGCTAGTTGTGCCTGTAAAAGATTTCGAAATTCTGGATATTTGTACGTTGTAAGAAAAATCGGAATTCACCCACTTTTCCAGCAGATGGAGCAAAAAACGCCAAAGCAAAATTTTTACAAGTTTACAGAAAGTAAACGTTGTTGTAATTTTCTAAAATTGGTGGGCTTTCCCAGCAGGGGCGTAATAAGCAAAAACCATATGGGCAATCCTCCTTCTTTGTTATTGTGCGATGGCAATTGTTTCATTGCAAAATATGTGTCTCACCTAAGTGCCTCTAATATCATGATTGCCCCACGTGTGATGATATATAAATTGCCTGATTTGAAAAGTGAACCCCCTTTCAGCTATGAAGCGTAAAACGCCAATAAGGATTTAAACAAGCTGCCAAAAAACATATCATCCATGAAAAAGAATAATGAAATAAATTAAATGCGAATAACTGGACCTGTACCGCATCAGGCAGACTCATCTGTCCCCCTTAGAAATCAGATTGCCTCCTTTTAAGGGCTACGCCCCACTTTGAAAACCACTGCTCTAAAACTTGGGAAATCTAGAAATAGTTCTCTCTGACGCAATTTTGTACAACTTGCTTGCCCGGCGCTCGCGTTCGTCAACCTTGCTGATCAGATTAGTTTATTCCGAGTAGTTTTTATTTTGCTGCAAAATATGCGATGCGGTTCTACTTGAATAAGATTTTAGGACTGAGGATGAGCAGTGTCACGTGAAGTCGATTTCCTATAAACCAATTTGCTTATTGAATCAAAGTCGCCACCTTTGTGTAGACAAGTCACCAGTTCAAGACAATCCAAACATCTTGCGCGTTGCCTCGCAAAACATCGCGCGGAGCTTCGGGTAATGTTTGACGTCGACCTGTACAGGAAAAAAAGTTTAAAAAGGTTTTTGGGCTTAATAAACGACACAAATATCTCGGCAATCAAAACCAGCCTGTAAAACATTTGCCGCGCAGCCATCCCGTAGTTCCATCTTTTGAACTCCAGGAGATTACATCATAATTTTTTCAACGCATTTCTTGCGAAGCACTCGCGTATCAAAGCCATACAGAAGAAAAGCTTTTCAGTTGCTGGTCGGAAAACATGTTTCCTGGTTCTGATTCAAATGACGATATTTGCCTCCAGCATCAATTTTGCAAAGAGTCCTAAGAGAAACGTTCCTTTGATTTTTTGGATAGTAGTTTCAAAAGCCTCATATTGGCCACTCAAGCCGATGCTTGGTTGCATGACTAATCGGTTGTTTTCTTGCTTTCGGGCAACATTAAACCGGCGGCGCGCACTTGATCGCTGAACCCCAACAAGGACTTATATGGCGTCACAGAAGTCTCGCAGGAAACATAAATGGAGCAACACAATAGTTGACGGCGATTAGACGTAAACGTTGGCGTTGCCTTGTCTCAAGCGGGAGGGCAATCTTGGCGCGGGGCTGCGGCCTGCGAACAACGCACGAAGCTTCTTCACGCAGCACAGTGCTTATGGCAAACAGTCCAGCATCCGCCTCCCCCCAAAAACTTTCCAAATTCGCTGATGACCTTTTCACTCGAAATGATCGACGAAAAGTCATTACCGCTGTGTTGCTGTTTCCTTTCAGCTGTTATCGAAAGAGGATGCACACGCGGGTGCAGTCTTTGGACAAACCCTTCTGGCGGTTCATACGCTCCTTCAACAAAAGCGCTTTACAGACGAAATGATAACTGGTTTCATGCGACACGCTGTCTTCAAAGGCAATCATAGCCAGAAAATCACTGCACTGCCCCTTTTTATGGTTCTGACGTAAATTTGCTGATGGGGGACAATTATGTAATTAAAACTTAATTCTTAAAAGCAGCGTTGTATTTCCGTACTCGCGAATAACACGACCTTTGCTATAGATATAAGGTTTATGCGAAATCCAAAAATAAGGCTCGTTGCTCGTTATCTTGTATCTGCTACTAGAAACTTAAATAATACAGCATGACTCTCCTATTCGGATAAACCATGTAGTTAAAAGAACAATAGTTAAAATCTTTTTACTGTCTTTTCCGATCACATCCTTGGGAGCCTCTTAGCTCTACCTTGAATTAAGGTGTCTTTGTTGGGCTTCCATCCCATTTCAGAGAAGCCGATTGAGGACATCTATAAAGAACAATGGGTTCTTGGCAAATACCAGCTGCTATACTCTACTTTGACTGTAGTTCGCTGATATCGGTGGAAGCCTATGAGTCTTTAGAGATAGTTACGACATTTCTATTTGAAAAACAATGGGCGTACTATAAACAGCAAAGCAAACCTCGTTGGTTTTAATGAAACCATTCTGTCTTTTTGGCTTTATTGTTTTTGCTATACAACTTTTCAACCACAAGGCTTCCAGGTTTTCTCTGTTCTAATGATTGCATTTCTGTCTATAAGTGGAAAACTGGTCCGATCGTAACACAGTAGAAACATAGGCAGGGTTATCATAAATATCCGTTGTTTTGCTGCTTCGCCGGTACTTAGGATTTGTTGCTTTTGTTGCCACTTCTATGAAAACTTATGCCCCTTCATTTCAATTTTTCGCTCACAGCCGCAGTTTAAGTAAGCAACTCAACTAATCCGAGCAAGGAACCTGCTACCTGCTCAACTAATCCAAGCAAGGAAAACATCTCCATGCACAAGATATCTACGACAAATACATTAAAATATAACATAAATCATAGGTGTAGGCGCAGGCAAATTTTTGGGGTGCAAAAGGTTTTTGCCCAAAACTCCCCAAACTTGCCCAAAAATACTCCAAAGAAACGACCGCATTTCTTTTCATGTTCGGCCATTTTTTCAAATCAAAGCACTTCAAGCACCATTTTTGCCCAAATTTCCCCCAAACTTGCCCAAATTTCTCCTAACTTTGATTTTGGGTGCCATTTTTGTAAAATCAAAGCACATACAGGGATTTCGCGAAGGTATTCACACATTTTGCCCAAATTTCCACATATTTTGCCCGGATTTTTACCGAATCAAAAGTTTTGGGGGTGCGCTCGCACCCCTGCAGCCCCGCCTCCTACACTAGTGACATAAATAGTTTCGTTTTCGAGGTGAAGATTTTCAATGCTATCTATTTCGAAAAACACCAACGAGTGAAACGCGAACTACGCTAGTGGAGTTCAAATTCACAACTTCATTCATATAACCGCCCACCCGGTTGTTGCCCTCCACTAGAAACGTTTGTTTCAAGCGAACTGTTCTAAGCAGCTGAGAGGAACTTTTGCGGCGCTTCTCTGCCTCGTTTTCAGTGCAACCACATCCGGATTGCCTCACACGTGATCGAGTGAAACACAGCATGGTGCCAAGTTTTGACGAAGGCAACACCTAGTGTGTTATGACTGCATGTTTTGTAAACCAAAAGTTAGTTTTGACCATTTTCCTGTTTGAAGCTGCGAAGGTGGTAACACGACACTTACAATGTTTTCTTAGCACCGAGCAAGGTTTATCAAGTACAGGTGCAAATTACTTGGTGCGAACCGCACCAGACCTGCTGTCCGTTATGAATGATTGGCGGGTGATTGAGCTCCTCGAACGACTTACTACGTGGTTGAAGGCGCATTAAGTCTGCGATAGGCGGACTTCAGCGGCTTACTGTGTCGTTGGGAATATTGCCTTCCAACCAAGCTTGATCACACTCGGCATAAACAAAATGTCATTTACTACTGGCAATAAAACAGGAACTGTCTGTTTCTTGTGACGCAACAATATCCTGTCTGCCGTCTTCTATGACGAACAATACTTCAAAGACGCCAGATAGGGGAAACCGGGCAATATTTGCCGGTACTCAATTCGGTGTGCCAGTGTATGTCTACGCTGTTCACCTGAGTGGAGATCTTGTTCCCGCAGTGCGACAGTGCAAGGGTGGAGATATCGCATGTCGCCAGGGATGTCTCACACTTGTTTTTGATACAAATGTCTATAAATGGAACCTGCCAGGCTACATCAGATGGTAAGCTGATCGTCGAAACGTAGTGTTCCTAAAAGTATAAACACAATCGGTGACGGTCGCTAAGCTCTAGGGCCAATTCGCCACGTATAAGGTTTTAGTAGCGTGCTTTTGCTGCCAATTTCATGGTACTGGTAGGTAGTCTGAAACTAATGTTCATTTGGATGCAAGCAGCATTTTTTCTTTTGACCGGGTATTACTTCTAGTCCTCCTAGGGCCAGGCCCGTAGCCACGGGGGTGCAATCGGGCCAGTACCCCCTAAATTGTTCTTGTGCCCTCCTACATTTTGTTGTGCCTAGGAAAATCTCTTTCAAACATACAAAAACAAAAATCTCTTATCCCCTAAAAATGTATTTTGGCCAAACCACAAAACCTGGCTACGGCCTGCTTGGAGCTGCTGCCCCGCGACCTATCCCCAGAGAAAAAACGGACGTGAAAGTGAATGACGACGATAAGTGTTACACCGCAGACTGCCGTCACTGGTCTATAAAGAATAGGCCCAGTCAATCTCGTCACGTCTGTTACGTTTTGTCGAAACGTTGACCCCGAAAGTTTCGTTTCACGCTTTTATCACAATTGGCTCTGAAAGCAATGCTCGAAGTCCGACGGTCAATCGATAGACTGGACGCTTTTAAGCAATCCCGTTTGATGAGCTTTCAACAGCACCTACGAACTGAAAACGAGTTTTTTAGATGCGCACTTGGCAAGTTTCGAATGATGTAACACAGTTTCAAATCTGAAGTTATCTCCGACGAATGATCCATTGCGTTCTCTTATACTGCAACAGTGTAAATATAAAATCGTCCAAATTAAACTCGTTTCACATGATATCCACCGAAACTGATACAATCCGGTGCGACTGCTGATAAACCGCGTTTGCCTGCAAGAAAAGAAAAAACTGAGAACTGTTAGGAAAAGAAAAAACTGAGAAACTTTTAGGAAAGAAAAAACTGAGAACTGTTAGGAAAAGAAAAAACTGAGAAACTGTTAGGAAAGAAAAAACTGAGAACTGTTAGGAAACTTCCGCGGTCCGCTTGTTAAACAGGATCTACACACAATACGTGGTTCCGCAAACATACTTTGTCTGGGTAAAAACGGGCCTTGTACGGTAGTAAAATGACTAAAAACCCAAAAGTTGCCAATTGTTAGTTTATGGAACTCTTTGCTCACAATCAATAAAAATATCTTTGATAAAACATTTTCGTAAATGTATTAGTTTCAAAAGCATGTCAGAAAATATTCTGTTTTATTCAATTAATTTCATACTGTTGAAAATGAAAAACTAAGTTTTTCCACTTTTACGAAACTTTTGATGGTGCCCCGGAAAAGGGTCCTGTAGACAACCGTGCCCTCACACGGAAAAAATAAAACATGACAAAGATACTGTACTTTCACTAAGAACAAATGGAAGTGAGAGTGCAGAGTTTGCGCTGCCTGATTTGAAATACACTGGCTGTTGTTGTACATCAAAAGGAATACATCGTATTTAATGCTCTCATAAAACACAACTAGTCATTAATTCAAGAGTGTTAGAAATAATTATTTCTAAGACTACCTTCTACCAGAATAAAAATACTTTAAAATTATAATTTTGTTTTTTTCTGGGCTAAAATGTCAATACTGTATTGCTGCTGAAGCCACCTTGCTAAGTGCATTTAAACAAACGTGTTTGTGCCTGAGTACATTTTTGTTACCTTTTGCTGATTTAAAAATTTAAATAAACAGAAAATTGAATTAACATTGATTTAAACAGAAAAAAGGACCAGCAGTGCATTGAGGAATTCCCAAATTTTGTTGCTCTTGGAACACTGTTCTCCTAATGCTACTTGAACTTACACAGTTGTGACGGAGTTTAAATTGACTGGATCGATATGTCTCACGTTTTGCCAATGAACGGATTCCTGGACAGGGACAGGGCGGAGTCAGAAAAATAATTTGAGAGGGTGAGAATTGCCTGCTTGACCTAACAATTGGTTTTGCACGTTCAAGAAAGATTTTGCTCAAAGGTTGATTAATTGTCGTCTAAAATTTAGATGGACTGACCGCGCTTTCTCCCCTCCTGCTACGCTCAATCTCTTGGCTTATGTTTGGTGTTTTAAAACCTCATTCACTCTGTTGCGTGCCCCAAAGTATGTGTTGTCCAGGAAGTGATGTATATATCCTCTCTTATTGGTGAAAGGTCAGTATCAACAACCAATCCGGAAGAAGGCAACATTCCATTTTCAGATAAAATTTCTGTTGTAGGTAGCAATGTACTCTAGTGACGATAAACAGCAAAAATGGGAAAAAAGCATAGAACGCGAAACTACACATGCAGATTTAAAAGTAGAACACTGAGGCAGTGCCTGAGTGTAAAACCAGTTTGTGAAATGCTGATTTCATTTTTGTGTCTTGTTCAGCCGCTGATCAAACGAGGAATGGTGAAGACGATTCAACAACATTCCAAGCGCTGGTTTTTCCAATTATCTGATCTCGTTTTAAATATCTGTGCACTTAAGCTTTCCCAGGGTGTAATCCACGTTTACTTAAAGCTGTGAACAGTTAAATGCTGCGGTCCGGGATTGACGTTTTTTAGCATAACCTTTACCCGCAACCGGGGATGAAATTAAAAGGTTTACGCTTGTCCAAGGCGAATTCACTAGTGTCCAATCACTTAGTGTAGATACTTGTCACAACCCAAACCAGGAGCAAACTTTAAATTCGTGGTAAGTAAATTTATGGTTGATCTTAAAATTATTACACGTGACACTTACCTTTCTGATTCAAGCGCAGTGATTTGGATCATGCCCATACACATTTTTGTTCAGCCACCGATGCTGTGATTCTATAACATTTTGGGTTAGAGCACAATGCCACTTACCTATCAGGCCAGTTATAATCACGAACTTATAAACAAAAATATTTGCTCAACGGTTGTAAAATTAAAAAATAGCGCCGACGTGTCAGCCAACTAATAGTATAAGCTTTCATCAGGGCAAATGGCACAAACAGGAAAGCAGTAGAAGTCGTGAACACTCTTGATTACATGACGTAGTGGTAACGGTGATGAGACCAATTAGCAAAGGCAAGACAGATAATGGGGAGTAGGGTGTGAAATAACAGTTTTGTTTCTTTGCAACTCAAATTGTTACATTTGAAAATGATTTTAGAAAACGACGATTTACCGAATCGTTTTCCATCAGTTCGACATCCAACGTTAGTAATGAAAAATCGTCAGATCTTTTTCCACAAGCATGCAAAGCAGCATTTGCCTATACTTGAATGGATAGTGGATTGTATACTTTTACTACATTTTTTAGTTCAATTTACAGTATAGATTTCATCACTCTGCCTTCGTTTATTTCACACCCTAAACGTCGGGTCGTTTCCACAATTTTACAAACAGATGAGCAAAGGATTTTGTTGCTGTTCTGCAACAAGTTAACCACTAGCTTGGTCACAGACAAAAGCGCCACTTCCAGGGGCGTAACGAGGAGGGCAAGGGGGCACAGTGATCCGGGCGCCGAATCACTGGGGACGTCTGAAAGTCCCAAAAATGTCGCAAGTACTATCTTCGACACAGTTAATTTACTCCCAAAAGACCTTAGGTTCGAACAAGGGGGCGCCAAACTTGCTTCTTGCCCCGGGCGCCATATGGCCTCGGTACGCCCCTGGCCACGTACGAGACGAGCGTGGGTATGGCGGTGATGATAACGGCAAGTACTGCTCTACCAACATGCTCACCTGGGGTTCTGGAAAACAATCTAAGGCTGGAAAGGACTTGAACCTACGTTAACAAGAACCGTTTCTGACTGTTAAATGTATTTGTGATAATTGTATAAAAAATCATTCAAATGAGCTGAGTTTGAGAGAATAGCTTTGTTTCAGTTTTAAGTTTCTGCAAAAAGTACGACTTTCAGTTTGAAACCCTCCTTCAAATTTTCGGAACATTTGCTTGGCAACTGCTACTTACAAGAGGATGATGCTTGAATTTGCTCTTGTTCAATCAGCTCTCAGCAACTCTAATCAGCTCTATGAGTATTTTCTTATTCAAATCGGCAATTCGGTAGTCATTGACTGTTTCCAATACCTACCAGGAGCTTTTGTTAAGAGGTTCACCGTTCTCGTATGGCCATTGCTGCACGTTGGGGTTTACCTTATCAAATTATTATCTGACAAAGAAAGGTCAATAGTCATAATCATATTTCAAGAAAAATAATTTTATGACAATAGGCTACCTTGCATCTAGAGAGCGCCTATTATTCAATGACACCTTTGAAATGTCGCTTTTCCGATGATCACACCTCGCGTGGACCCATGGCTTATGTCACTGTATTGAAAACAAAATGATTACAAGCGCCAGAGTTATAGATGGCGCATATTGAAAGGCGTGTATAAGTTAGGGTAGCCAGACGACTGGCGATGCAAATCTCGTGCTGAATTTTTTATGTGAATGAAAAACGTAGAAAGAGGTTTACTATCCCCACATGCAATAATTTCAAATCTTTACAAAGAAAATACGTGGTGAAACTGAAAAGCGCATTATAAATTTTGGTTTGAATATAAACGTTAAACACTGAAACGATTTTGAACGTCATCACATACTGTGACATTTCTCTGTTGTTTCGCAAAAATCGCCCAAACTTTGCGATCAAATTCCTTATATTTCTTGTGGACTGGCATTATGGCTGCCATGAGTAGGTTTTGGAAAATTTAAAATTTGTGCATATAGTTGGGAGAGACAGTGAACAAACTTTAGCCTTGCGGTAAGCTTCTGAGGAATCTGCCTGCTTTCTGCTTTCATTCTTCTGCGACGATTAAAACTTGCAAGCGTATCTATGTTTCATAGTTAAAGGTCACAAAGATGGCGGCAAGTAAATCAGCCACAGTTTATTGACGGGGAAACTAGTTTATTGACGGGGAAGGTTTACCATCATCTCCCACTGCTAAATAAGGTCTGGACATCTGCCCGTATCCCCACCGTATTTATGTTCCTGCTCACAACGGTTTGTTGATGTGAGTAACTTTTGTACTTTCTAATAATTATTGTCTGAGCACCTGATGTGTTCTCCTGTTTAGCAATTCTTACTTGTTTAGGAAAACCAGCTTGAACTTGCTTGGGGCATTTGACCATCATCATGTACGGTAAAAAATGCCACAGACTTCAAACGAACATCTACGTAAATTCCAGGTCAGAGTTTGTGATGAGGTATATAAAGAGTAGCTTGCCACTGCTCTTCGGAATTTCTTGCTTGTATGTTGACTTGTTTGCGCCATGCAGACGTTTTGCTGTAAAAAACACCTCGTAAAAATGCATTTTTTACAAAAAAGTTTCAATTTTAAACAAAATTATTGTAATTGACCAATCCTTTGGAACTGAAAAAAAAACTTTTTCAAAATACTTTTTCGAAATTGTTTATCCAAGAAAAAATTTCGTGAATTTCATTCTTTATTCCCCGCCCAACTCCACCAATGAAATGTTTCCCTTTGAAGTTTGTGAATAAACCATTTTGCAAACCTGTATGTTGAATGTTCATTGTTTCAGCAGTTTCTGTTATCAAATGAATCATCGCTAACCTTGTTCATCACGAAACATTTTTCCATTAGCCAAAAGGAACACCACACACGTGATTGTCTGTGCAGGCATTTGTGTCAGTAATGGTTATCAAAAGCACAGTGACGGCAAATTTAGTGCATTTGCGAAACTACGTCTATAATTCGCAAGTCATAAAATGCTGCGAGTCACTGTCTTTCGCCAGATCAGTTTTTTTTCAGGATGAAAGCCAAATTTTCAGCAATCATTTAACATTCATAATTTTTTGTTTTGCCGGCTATGTTTTGCTCAGCGTTGATTCAGACATGTTTATTAGATCCTATAGATCAGGAGTGCACAACCGTGTCGCTATTGCCAGCCGCATTACGTTCATTTTTATGAATTACGGCCGCCAGTCAGTTCAAGATTTTAATTTTTTTGCCATGTTGCTCTTCTACTTCCACACACTCACCCTACCCTGCCTCCACACGTCTATTTGGTCGTTTTCTATTAAGTACCCTTCTACAGCAGACAAACGTTTTCATCAATGCACAGCCGCCATAACTTACATTTTAAATTGCATGTTCACAGCCGCATATCGTTTTATCAAAGGCCGCATGAGACCGTACGGCAGTAGGTTGTGCACCCCTGCAATAGAGATTTGCGAACCAAGTCAAGCTGGTTCAATTTATGTGGAAAACAGTTTATATGAAAATTGCCTTATTGTTTTACGCTTGGTAGAACAAAAAACAGTCACAGAACATGATTCAAAGTGTGCATCTACTTTATTTTCACATCTATGTGCATCCGTATTGTGCGTTGCGCCATACAGAAGGAAAAAAGGTATACAGCAAATAGGACCCAAGTACAGAGTGCGCGATTAGCTGGGAAAAAGTGTTTCTACTGTAGATGGCGTAGATTGAAACTTTCAAACCCTTTTTGACGAAATTTCCCGCAATACATCGGAGCTTTTCAGCCGTTATTGCCACTTCGGCTGCTCAATTCTTGGCTTACTCTCTCTCTCTCTCTCGCAACCTCGCTGATTTAGAAACCGTCACCGCTTGTCTTGTCTCGCCCACCACGCAACTCAGGGCGATTCGCCACTTGACACAGATCCAAGCATCAGCCCGAGCGCGAATTATTTCAATCACCACCACGGCCAGCCTCATGAGCGCAAGCGTGCCTACGTCGGTGGAACTTGAGCCTGTGCGAGTCCACCGAGTCTCTAAAGAACAAATTAAACGGAAGCCTGCGACTATCATGTTCTCAAATTGGAAGTACTCGTTACATTATTTCCTGCGGGCGATAATGCGTTTGACGACTGTTCCAGTCTCCAATTCGGTCCGAGAGCATCATCTGGGAGTAGACGGTCGTCAGCGCGCTTTATTGACACCAGGGATCACCCACAACGAGCTTGCTCTCCTCTGCTGTAGTTTCAAAACTTGTCCAATTTCGGGCACATGCCTGGTTTCGCGGTCTTGTTCTCTATTTTGCTTTTGACCACGTAAAGATGGAACCAAACGCGTTTCTGTTTTTACAACCTCTCGACTCAGTGCAAGGTTTTCGCGACACTGGTTTCCTTCGCAGGCGACCTGCTTTTTTTCAACACTTAATCAACAATAACCGTCACGTTGAAAGAAGCACAATATCTCAAATATCGCACGTTTGGTTACCTTTGCTGAAGCTTTTCGCAACTAAAAAGAACCATTCAAGATACAAAACCGCAACAGTTAATGATTTACACGAAATCATACTGGTCGGTTCGAAAAACAGCTGTTACCATTGTCAGCAATCACTCGATGTTCTCTGATTTCGTTTACGTCATTGTTTGTTGCGTTATTGTCCCTTTGAACGACTTGGCAAGACTTCCAGGTCTCACGTCCAAACAATGCACTTGTGAGAGTCTTTTTTGCCTTTGCATTTAACCGTTAAACAAAAAGAAAGGGTTTTGACAATTTCCAAATCCGCTGCTTCGTTGCAAAGCACATGTTTCCATGGCAACGAGTGATATTTTTGATCAATATCATGAGTGAAGTAGAAATTTGAACAAAATGAACGCGTACCAGTTCACATTCGGATTTTTCATCTGCGCACTATAAAGTCATATTTCATAAAACATTTTGAAGAAAAACGTCTCTATCAACTGACGTACTTTGTACAGTCACTTTTCGTTGATGTTGAAGCACTGCGTGGGCCGAATGGCAGATGCAACGGATAAACCTTCTTGTATCCAACCCACAATTGTGCTTATTGCTTTTTGTATCCGTTAAAGGACTAATTAGCAATCCCGTCTCTTTGCTCACGTCAAATCACTTTTTAGACTACAGCTGAACGATTAACCTGGTGAAAACTACGATCGCGACTTGACAAGGCCTGCATTAAAATGTCATCACAAAAATGTTCCATTGAAAGCTCTACAGTAAGTATGCTGTAAGCCAGGCCCGCAACCCGGGGGTGGGCAACCGGAAAATTGCCCCCAAAACTATTTTCAAAAGCACGTTTAATTGTTTGGTACAACAACAACTTACAATCATTTTGCCCCCCAAAAATAATACAACAAGATGTTACAATCATTTTGACTCACCCGAAAATATCAGCTGGTTTCGGTCTGGCTGTAAGCTTGTAAGCTTTTGAGGAATCAGCCGACTGGCCTCTGCTACTATCTTTTTGCAATAATTCGAACTTGCATATATTTTCATTCAAGTAACTAGTCTCCAAAAGTAATTAGACCCCACACACAAAACTGTTTTAAGACTGAAAGCAAAAATCAACAGTATTCTTCAAGGCCACAGACCAAACGTTGATAACATCAAAGTTTTTGCTCTGTTTTCGCAAAACAAGTTTTTGTTTTTTAACACTCAGTCGGGTAAATGACATTCGTGGAGCTTTTTTGCCAAAGAATCAGCCATGTTTCATGATTATAGGACCAAAAAATTGCAATTTTGCTCGTCTTGCCGCATGGCAAAATATTTCTGGTTTGTGCAACGCATTGATCGCAATCTCCATCGGCAGGTTGTGAAAAAACATTGCAACTTCCTTCAATGTTTTCTACACTAGTGCGTTGTTCTGTGCATGTGGAAGGTAAAGCGGAATAGTGTGACAACAAATTTCCAATCGCAAAATTACGGATCCAAATGTTCTTAATACTTAAAGATTTAAACTTTGCCATTCGAAAGATTTAATGGATAATATTAATTTTCAGATAATAAACAGTGAGTGTGGCGTATTGTTGGCGACCTGCAGGTAACGCACAGGTAATATTTCGTAGAAAAAAATAGCTTAAATTGTTTAACTGAAGTTCCAATTTTATGAAAAACTTGAACGTTTCATGGCACAGCGTTGCGAGATTTTCAATTCCAAACTGTAGAGATAATATTATAACTGATGAAAGCTGTGGAACAATTAGGATGGAATAGCTCAATTCTGTCACTGACCTGTCATGATGCTTCTGCCTACCCACTACCCAGACTCATGGAAAAAAAATTTGTCTTAAAAAGTGCAAAATGAAATCAATGCATTGTGTAAGTTTCAGTGAAGCATTTTCCGCATGAGTGAATTGCATGAAATAGGTAAATAACAAATTAGATTTCAGAAGAAATAGATCGCCGATTGCGTTTCATCAAATGTATTTTTTTAATGAATAAAAACGCGATGTGCGCCGAAGCAAGGCTGGCAAAACGCGCCGCGCATTCAGTGTTTTTCCGCCTTCTCTTTTCTTCTCATTTGTAGATTGTACGTGACGTCATTTGAGTTTGCTGCGTCATCACCGGTAAACCAAACACTCGCTGAGTACATTTCTTCTTACAAAGCACCTGAGTCAATGTTGGGATGAAACCGGCAAACGGAAAAACGTGACTTGCTCTTATCAAACTGAAGCACGTCATTCGCGCGATTCCGAGGCTGACTGAACGACATGACGTCAGCATACACTTTATCACACAACTGGAACAAACGAGGAAATGACGACAAACGAACTTCGACGACCGTAGGTTGCGAGCGTCGGGGAAGGCAACTGCAAACTTGTTTCATTCCATTAACTTGCTTTTCTTTTTGTCTACCTAACATTTGTTGATACCTTGACCTCGTTTTGTCACATGCAGTTAAAAAAACTTCCTTTTGATTGTTTGTTGCTAGCTTGATTTTCTCCTCAATATTGCTTAGTGCGTGGGTTTGGATTTTTCACGTACGCCAACAAATTTCGTATTTCCTACGTTTCAGGCCCGTCATGTGACTTCGAGTCCGAGATGAATAGGCGAACAACTAAAACAAAAATAAATAGATGGGCAAGTGTAGCCTAGAGACCCTAAAAAGCTATTGCTGAAACGTTTAAAAAGTATTGTCAAACACTGTAATAACCTATCAACGCGTCACCCACCTAAAATGAAGCCTTAATTTTGTATGTTTTGGTTGACACCACAGATAGCTTTAAAAGACATATTTTTGCATGTAAATTTAATTTTAGGAATTTTGGTCGTAATCATCACACTTGCACTTTGCTGAGGCTCAGCAGTTTCATCAGCCGTTGCAACAACATATTAAAATTAAATATGCCCATCACCATTTTTAAATGTAGTTACAAACCAATTTTTTCGCACGTTCATTACAAGCCAAGATTTAAACAATGCCGATCACAATTCAAAGGACCCCTCAGCCGAAAAAGCGCGCAGCTATTTTTTTGCCATCGTGCGATCGGATCCGCACTGACCCAAGCCCTTCACTCAAACACAGGCACTTTGCAACAAGCGCCAAGGGGAACATTTCCCATTGGGGAGGTCCCGGATAGACATTACGACGTTACCTTGCATACCTCACGTGCTTCAGTAGTACCCTACGCAAAAACGTGGCTTCACACCGATTCAGACATGTTGCCGTGGACACAAATCGTTCCGGTCAAGCGACGACGTCGTGCTGATTGCATTTCTGCCGGCAGAGTCAGCTACAGCGTCACGTTGACCCAATGACTTTTCCACCTGAACACGATATCTTGAAACACGATCCTCTTTTCAGCGTGGGAAAGAAGTTACGATTTTTCACTGAACATCGTAGGCGTGGCGCATGAATACTTGGAAATGCACGTGAGGTCAGTCGTTGGGGCATGGGAAGACGTCATGAAACAATTTTCGGTTGAGCCTTGATTGCTTGCTTTTATTGCCGACAATCAAGCATCGGAGCCTTTACCTCCTGCTAAACAAGGAATGCTGATAAAATCGTCGGTGCGAAATTAATGTCAGTTATTTGTATTGTGTAACGTCTTCACTCCCACACGCCAGACTCTAAACCAGGGGTTCCCAACCTGGGGTACATTTCCCTATCTGAAGGGGTACATATAGGGTTGGCAATAAAAGAGAAAAGTATATTTATATGTTATTTATTTCCAAATATTTATATATATATCAACGAATATTATTTTCAAAAACCATTATATGCTCATTGTTAAATGTATCCGTGAATAATCATGACCACATATTTCGTCAAAAGAAATTTTAGGGATACTGTTCATCTTTAGAAATGCTGAAGGGGTACATGCTTATCTGGTGAAATGTTGAAGGGGTACGTATTCATCTGTCGGAATGCTGAAGGGGTACATGGCAAGAAAAAGTTTGGGCACCCCTGCTCTAAACTTTAAATATGCATCGCAGTAACAAGGAATACACAAATAGCTTACATGAAAGAAGACGAAGATATGTACGTGGCGGCAGTAGGGAGTATACGCTTGATGGCGCTAATACATGTACTTTGATGAAACACAAACTAGTAAGTCACAAGCATGAAAGACGTCATCATGATTATTATAATGTAGTACTGTGATGACTTCCAAGTACATCAATTTATAAAATGCATGAGGGAGTGGGAGTCTGCGAAGGACCAGGTGTCGTTTGGGCTGCAGACCTCCCAAGGACGAAGCTGCTTATAGTGTCAAGGGAACAGTTTATAATAGTTAATAAAAGTCTTTTTCTCTGAGTATAAAATGTAATATATGCAAAGCGATTACATGGTTTATTGAAGTAAAATGCGTTGCAGGCAAAGGTCAAGCCACCAAAAGAAATGGTTTGAAGTTGTGCTGTTTCCACACATTTAAAAATATTCGTGAATGCTAGAGAAGAAATGCGTCAAAAGTTATAAACTGGTGCAGCAGTGTAATGGTGTCACAAGGTTTAAGCAGTTTGAGAACTAGTCGTGCAATCATGCATTGCGAAAAGAAATTCGTTGTCAGTGTATGCATGGGACCGGAAATTCGTTTGCATTTCATCAGGCATACAGTCACATAATATATGTGAATACAGTATTTGTAAATCAAGTAAATAAAACTTCTGAAAAGCTCACTGACCGTTGCTAAAACTGGGATACCTGCAATTATTTCTTCAGAAGCGCATCTTCAGGTTTTGAGATAAGTGTACTATTTATTTTAGCAGATTGTTCGCAATTTGCTGAAACTCAATTTAATGCGTTCTTGAAAAATATCAACAGAAAACAAACCATTACGTTGAAGGCCCAATAACTGTGACCAACCGGGTAAAGGAATTGAGTTTACATCTATCGGCCTTTACTTTTGATGAAGTATTAGTTCAGCTTTGCTTAAGTATTTTGCTGTATTTGTCTGCAGACAGAGATATAAATGATGACCAGCGCATGCGAGAAATAAATAAAGGAAGCCAAAACTAATGACATCAGTAAGTCTGGCCACATTATACAATCTGGCCACATGGTCACATTGTACATAACTAAGGTTATTGTCGAGTCGAAGTGCCCAAGCAGAATGAAACATTTCATTAACAGTTACGTAATATCGCTAACGTCCAACTTGAGTGAAGCACCTCTCACGCCCACCAGCGGTCAAAGAGTCAAAGGTATTTTTGAGTGGGTGACTTGCAGCCTATTATGCTTCGACTCGATGGTACAGTACTTCGTCTCACATGGTGCACTAGTGGAGGTTGTTTGGTAAACCGTTTACTACAATGAATGTTTCATTGATTGTATCCATCAACAGATGGCTGTACATTTTTTTCGCATTGAGGAAAGGTTTCCATAAAACTAATGCACTTTTGCGTGTTTAGCCTGGTAGTAACATCTTTGTCTAATAAATAGAAACCAAGATTGCTCTAAAAATTCACATTTTAAATTACCAACAAGAAGCTTTGCTTGTTTGCACAGTTTCAGTATCTTTATTCCTATTACCTTTATGGCAAAACAAGTTTTATTTTTACATGAATGTTATCACATTTTTCTTTTGTGACTTTTTCCTGAAACCATTGGAACGCTATGGCGTATTTCTAAACAGTCTTCATGATGACAAGGGTTCCGAAGACTATTGATGCCACATGGCAGCTTTAAAAGAAAACATTTTGCAAAGTGGGGTCCAGGGGGTTTTGTGGATCCTCTTGAAATGGGTTCCAAGAGGATCGTGAAACGAAGTAAATAGTTTTTCAAATCGAGGCTAATTCCAAACTTAACCCGTTCAGTGATTTTCTATTTTTCAACACTTTGAAATTGACATACGTCTTCCATTTGTTCCTAAAATATTTTGACATGCATGATTTGCAAGCTTTTCCATGTTTCTCTAGGTTTTATGTAAACGCATTGAAACGTTTGCAATGCTGAGATTTCTTATCAGTCGGAGAAAGAAACAAGGTTTTTAGTAAAGTTTCAACAGCATTGTTTATCATTATGTAAGCAGTTTTACAAATTCTGCGTCTTGAATTTAAATTGTGTGATTGCCAGCTATTATGAAGACTAATTTCTTGGCAAAAAATCTTTAGATTTTATTAGATTCCTAATGGGCGTCATACTCACACAGAAGTTTAAATCACTGCCAAAAACATAAACAAAACTTTAGAAACATCACCAAACCCGAAAAACAATTTTGGGAAATATTGCCACAAATCATAAAAAGCGTACAGTCTTGCAACGATGTGTTTGAATTTTTCTGGAAGTTGCAAAACCGATTTTAAAACATGTTTAATTTTTGGTTAGATAAATGAAGATAAAACATTTTCATATGCAATAAGGTTCAATAATGCTCCGCTGATTTTTCACTCAGTGAAATAGTTCCATTGTGTTTGACGTAATTCGGCACAAGCACAACGGTGAAGCAATTTTGGAGCAAAAAAATGCAAAACAGATCAATCTGTGGTGGTCCTTTTAGGAACGTAAAAGCCACTGAGAATACCAGAGGCAATCTCGGCCACAAATTGCCGGTCTGCGAGTTATAGCCGAAATTTCCTCAAACGGCAAAATGTTTGGGCTCTCGCAGTCCGAGTTAAATGGCCTGTACAACGCACATGGAACTGACAAAAGTAAAGATTTAAAGGTTCTCTTTGATATGATCATTTGCATTGAATTGAATTGTGATTGGCTATAACGTTTCCTTTTTGTTGCCGGCAATGAACGTCAGTTCACAAATCACAAAATACAAATAAATTGAAGCGTTTTCACAAAAATGTTTTAAGACGGTTGTCAAAGCTTGCATGCCGTATAAATTTGCTTGGAATCCTTTGTCAAGGAATTAGAAATCTTTCAGTTTTTATACGTTATTTGTGATTTATTTAAAGTAAAATGTATCAAGCAATTTCATAGTTTTTAGAGCAGATCAGATTCAAACCTTGATTTTCCAAAATAAAAATCTGTGTATTTCTTGGGTTGCAAAGCTTTGAAAAACAAAATTGTTTGAGAATAATAGAATATTACTACACCTTATCAAGTGTGCTTTACTCTAGTACAGCATGTGAAAGGTCAGAGGCGGAAACATTTGCCGGAAAAAAATACTCTGATTTCGAGCGTTAGCTGTGATTTGATTTTGATTGTTCTTATCCCAGAAATATGATAGAGTGTATTTTGCCAAAATTTCCACCATATTTTCCTTTAAAGAGTGGAAAGCAAGGAAAAGTGAACATTTTTGCTTGTCTAGAATATTCTTTCTTTTGCTGAAACAGCCAATACATCCCCTTCCTTTTAATGATCAACCGGTTTGGCACAAACCCTGTTATGCCTACATTTTTCGTTTATTCTGAGTAACAAACTTTCCATGTCTTCAACGTGTTTTAAAAGGCAGCTTTCCTGTGGACAAAGCGGTGACGGTAAATATTCGTGACTTCCCTATCCATACTGCAACTAGATGATCACTATTTTTTCTGCCTGCTTGTTTCGAGCAAATGTTTATCTAATTTCTTTTCTAAACGAAGTTTTCAAAGAGTTGAGAAAAACAAAAAACGGATTAGTCACGTGAGAAGCCAAGTCCTCAGGTTTCAGGAACAAGTCTTCAGGTGTAACATAAGCTGGTAACACACAGTCAACGCTTGCTTTTCTGATCTTATGTGGTTCCTCTATAGCAGGTTTTCTTGACCAGGTCCTGTCATTAAATTATTCTTGCCTTTGAATTGCTTTCAGATCCTGCCATTAAACTATTTTCAACAATTTATGCCTTGTTTGTAGAGAACATTGTGACGTTGCAAAAAAATCCTGCCACGTTTTGATGCAATAGATCTCACGTTTGATGACGACCAGATGCACAGTTAGTAGTATTATGACATTTAACCTGCTGAAATTGCCCATTTCACTACCCGATGCGTATCATTCGTTTGGCATTATTGGTCTCCGATGTCCACACAGCAGTCAACAGTGGAAAATATGCAAAGTTAGATCCTGACGTATGTGCTACGGCCGATTCGTCTTCATCGGTTGCTTTCCAGGCTGAAAAAACGGGTGCTGCAAGCAAGCACGCAGAAAAACGTGGAATGTTTGAGGTCTGCATGAAATTAACTCTCATTTCTAAGTAAATAAATGCTTATGTTTCATAGCTTGCATGTGCAGAAAAGCCGAATGCCTCTTTTGCTCTGGTACAGCTTAGCTTCCATAAACCACAAGCGCATGTTGCTTAACTCATTTTAAAATTTCAAAAGAGCAACAAATTTCTGGACATTCGAAAAAATTCATCAAAAAATCATGATTGAAATTTCATACAAATTGGGTTTACCTGGAAGATTGCTGTAACAACTGCGTTGTAAAAATCGTTTGTCTGACATACTTTAAAATATTTAAAGGATGCAGTGATTTCTTGCTTTTCTCAATTCACTGTTTCTGATGAAGCCTATGCAGAAAAAAAACTTCTGCAGCATACGTTTGGCGCCAAACTGCACTGGAAACTGCCTGCAATGTCTCGAGAGAGCAAGGGCATAAATATGCAAAGAGTTTTTGCTGTAACAAATACATTATATTTGTGGCTCTCAGAAAATAAGATACAGACGACACACACCTTTGCTTTCTACAAAATCGAAGGGCTTTTCAACATTTGGTCCACTTTTGATTTCGGCCTAACTTGCGTTCGTTGCGGGGTGCATCTGATCCGTTCCTTGACGCCTCATTGTGACTTTACTTGGTGGAAACTAGAGATTAGATGCATGGTACTGTAGTATTTTATTTGAGCTATTGGTGTAAGTTTGCTACCGACAACCACATCTGAGGATACCGAAAAACCCAAGGTTGTCCTACAGAACGACCTTTGACATTTTGTTAGTCGTCTCTGACGTTTCGGATTGAATAGCCAGATTTTGGTTGGTTTTGGGCCAAATCACATTTTATTCGATTTCGCTGTTTCATCTCAAATCTGCCGTAACAATGTACTTCTTTGTTGTTAGATTCCAGGGAGTTGCACCTACTACGCATCTTCTATACAGGTGTAAACATCTCAGTAAAGTTGGTAAGTGCAAAATTTCAACTGAGCAAACATTGAAAACTGGAATGAAGAAGAATCATCTTTTGCATAATTTATCCTGAGATACGACGATTGGAGTCGCGTGTTTGTATGACCAGGCATGTAACCAGCTTGGAACATCCGGGGGGCGAAGAGCCAAATTTTTTCCAGGGAGGGAGAAAAATCTTCCAGGGGAGTTTCGCCTGCCTGGTTGTGACCCTGTGTATCATAGCCTTTCAGCGTGGTTGTGACAAAATTTAAAAAACTTTTGGCATGATTGAGGTAACAATTGTTTTGTCAGTTACTGATAAAGCTAATTGTTTCGCGAAGCGTCAAAAGAGTGTCTTTTACAAATGAAAAGCCAACTCGATTGCGCTTGTTAGCTTCGACACGAAAGCAGGCCCGTAGTCACGGGAGGGCATTCGTGGGCAGTGTCCCCACAATTATTTTTGTTCCCCCCCACCAAATTATGATGTGCTCAGAAAAAATTTTTTAAACGTATGAAAGCAAAAATCTTGCCCCTTAAAATTTCTTTTCCCCCCAACCTTAAAACCCGACCACGGGCCTGCACCAAGGAAAATCGATCACTTGACGCCTGGCACGTTAATGAGCAAACGTTTTTCGACACTAACTTTACACATTTAAATTACCAGGATAAACATGAATGAATAGGTTCGTCGCTTGGTATTGTGTGCAAAAACAACAATTGAACAAATTTCACAGAGGCGTGACCTTTTCAACAGAAGGACACATGTGGTATATGAAACATGTTGTTGCAATGTTTAGATCGGTGTATATGCTTTGTGTGTTCCGCGCAAATGGTTTCCTCTTTTCGCTGACAATCCAAAATGTAAGTTGTTTGTATGAAGAGAGCATAATAACCTGTGGAGGTTTTCCCTGCATGAATTTACTTTCAGAAGTTATCGCCGAAATTGGCGCAACATAAAAAATCTTCTATGAAGCAAGAAATGCTGAAATTAGAACGTACAATGTGTGGTTAAACAGACTTACGGTTCATATCCCAAGAAAGTCTTCGTTTTTTGTTCAACCCTAGAAAATTGAATTGGTAGCAGAAACAAAGATGTTGGACTTGCGATATCTCGCTATTTTCAGGTGTTAATTTGTTTCCTGGTGAAAAGCGTGCAGTATTAAATAGCAAAAAGAAAATTGGGGAAGATTGAATTGTTATTTCGAATACAAGCGAACGTGACAAGTTATTCTGCAAGGTTTTTCGGTGCCCCAGCTGAAGGGTTCACTTTGCTTGTGTTTTTTTTTCTTCCGAAAGAAATAAATAAAGAAGACTTTAGCTCATTATTGCTTGCTTGTAAGTTGCTCCCATGCATGTCCGCCCATTGTATCGGCTCTAGTGTATTGAGGCGTATGTGTTTGCCTCGAGTAACTGAATATTTGCATGTAATTTGATTTGTATTCTCGACGTGGTAATTAATGTCTTACAAACCTTGCCGCTGAAACAAAGACACACACAAGTTATGTCCAAAGCTAATAAAAACTGTTACAACAAAAACCAGTGAAGGTGTTGCAGATATCAAGACGCAAAACTGCGGAACGAAAACATTTGGTTTGTGGTTTGAGGAAAAACGTTGCAAGATCCATATCGACATTTTTTCCATTTCAGTTTCCTTTCTTTTATACTCGGGTTCGCACTACTTTGTCCTTACGGAGTGTCACGAATGGTCTGCGGCGCCCATCTCCGCTTGCTTGCGCCGTGGACAGTGGTGTCACTCCTGGTGTTTTTCTATTAGATCGAGTGTTTTTTCATTTCATCGGGTGTTCTAGTGTTTTTTTATGGTTATCTAGTGTTTTTATGAGGGAGCTGAATGTAAATAATTGCACGATTTTGAGTAATTGTAACTGTAATTGAGACCTTTTGATTTAGTGCAAATTGTAATTTGCTAAAAATTCTACCAAATTAAATCTTAAATTACAAAAGACAATATAATATGTTTTGATTTAAACCGTTGCGAAGTCACTCGGTCATCTGTTAAAAGTTTCAGTGACATGTACAAACAAACACAAGCGTTGCTGCTATTTCCTGTTTTCTTTATCTCTGGTTAACAATGAGTTGCACACAGGGGCGTAACAAGGTTAGATGGCGCCCGGGGTAAGAAACAAGTTTGGCGCCCCCATGTTCGAAACTGAGTTCTTTCGGAAGCAAATCTGCTGTTGAAGAAAGTACTTGTGACATTGTTAAGACTTTTCGGCGTCCCTTGCACTGATTAGGCGCCCCCATAATGATTCGGCGCCCAGGCAAATGCGCCCCCCTTGCCCCCCCTCGTTACGCATCTGGTTGAAAAATGACTTTGGTTGGCATTGCAAGGTATCTTCTGGGATATTTTCACTGTGTGTAACTTTGCTCTTGTAACTCTTGTAATCTAGTGTTTTTTTGTGAATCTAATATTTTTTAATCGTGAAATCTAGTAATTTTCCGTAGAAACAGAGTGGCAACACTGGCTGTGGGCCACGCGGCTGCTTTCGCAGTGAATCTTGCACCGGTCGCTAGTCAGTGGCAGCACCACGATTTGAAAGCAACACACCGTAAAAGAAACATGGATAACGATGATTTATGAGATACACAAATGCCTTTAAAAATGTCACCAAAGTATTAACAGTATTGTTAAATCTAATTAAAGATTCAATATTCAAGAAATTCAGGTAGTAAAAAACAGTCAAGATCACATTTCCTCCGATTTTTCTTTAAGCATTCATCGTCAAAATTACAAAAACGCCTTGGGATAGGCGGATATACCACCATGTTTCTTGCAGCCAATTGTATGATTTCTTTCCTTTAGGGCTGTGCCGAAGACAGCCCCGAAACCGCCAAATTCATCGGCAAGTGTGCTGAAAACGTTATTGCACAAGCGGCGTCGTTAGAAAAGAGCGAAACATTGGTTTTGTTGGATTTCCAGGAAACGTTGAGCCAGATTGGTATCAGAAGTACTGAAAATGATTGTGTTGTGAAATTTCGTAACTAAACCCAAACTTAAGGCGAATTTGGCGGAATCTTTTGCCTTGCATTTTTCAGGGAAGGCTGCAGCCTGTCTAGACGAGCCACCCCTGAACCTGAGCAATTGTCACAGCTGGGTTTAGCTAGGCTTGTCGCGTAAACCATCATTTGTGTCTTTTGTAGAAAAATTAAATGAAAGGTCCACACCATGATTCGGTAAAAGCATCTTTGCATGGTTGAACCTGTGCACAACAGGCCTATATGCTTTGGCAGTCACAAATTGCTACGTGTTGTCATCAGTGGCACAGGAGGCCGGGTTGCAGGAGGTGCAAGCTCACTCCCAAAAGTTTTGATTTTGTCACAAATCTGGGCAAAATCCCTGAAATTCCGGGTAAAATCCCCGAATATCTAGACAAAATCCCTGAAAATCTGGGCGAAAATGGCGCCCAACGTTGTTTGACTTCAAAAAATAGAGCCCGACGTTTGCAGAAAAACAAATGAAGACTTTTTTTGGCGGTCACACCAAAAAAAAGATCTTCATGATCTTTCTGGGAGAAAATTTGTAGGCAAATGTCACAGAACAACTTTTTGGGCAAGTTTGGGCAAAAATTTTTCGCACCCCCAAAAATTTGCGTGCTCCTACACCTATGTTTGTCACAATTAACCAAGTTCCGTCAGATCTCAAAGGAAACCGCTGCCTTGCAAGCGCTTTTACCATGGATGTGGATGAACAACTCTACAGAAACCAAGCCTTGCTTTCAGAAACATGCTGAATTTAGCTGCAGCAAGAAAAATACTTGGTGACGGGTAAAGCACTTTTATGTGTTGCTGGCTTATTTCAACATTTCTCCTGAAGATGGCTTAGTTAGGACCAAGCCAACACGTCGAATAAAGTAACAAGTTTTCATTAAATTGTGGTTATCCTTTTTATAATAAGCATGTACAATAAGTAATGTAATGTCTCATCCGCTTTCAAACAGACAAGAAGGTTAGTAAAATTAGTACATGTTATTACCTAACGACGCTTAAACAGACAAGAAGGTTCGTAAAATTAGGACATGATTTTACATGACGGTTCTTTCGCAAGTATTTTGTTTTTCAACGTTCTTGCATGCAGACTGGAGTTCACCGGTTTATTTTTTATTTGAACGGTTATTAAATCCTGTCAAAGAACCATCAGCTTTTGTTTCATTTAAATGGCGAATAATGACGGATCTGGTGCAGAACATTACAGTTCGGCAAAACCGTAAAGTAACAGCTATGCCCGAAGCACCCAAGGAACCAACGCTTCGAGACCTGTACATTTTGCTGCAAGCAGTTGACCAGCGCCTTACAGTAATTGAGAACGACCTTAATCAACGAGTCGTGGCAGTTGAAAGCAGCTTGGAATTTGCATGTGCAAAAATTAGTTCAATGGAAGCTGAAGTCTTGGATCTGAAAAAGCAGCTGTCTGAGTCACATAGACAAGTGGAAAAATATCGGACACAGGACCAAAATTGATAAACATGCCCCTCTTATCAGACAGTCCAGACGCGAGCGAAAACTTGTCCAAAAACCTTGGATCACCAAAGCAATTATGGTTTCAATCCGTCATAAAAATAGGCTATTTTCTAAAATTTGCAAAAATCGTACCCCCTCTGCTACGAATGCATACAAAAAATATCGCAATTTACTCACACGGATAAAATACAAAGCCAAGCAAAACTATTACCAATATCTTTTTTCCGCTTATCAAAAAAATTCTAGCAAGACATGGG
>Ga0210059_1000287_pt1 | contig 58251 bp, 37 predicted proteins | sample Ectturendosymbi2_FD_188042 | JGI IMG/M metagenome (GOLD analysis project Ga0210059, IMG submission 188042) | Ecteinascidia turbinata endosymbiont from Florida, USA - Sample 2 (SPAdes) (version 2) | ecosystem: Host-associated > Tunicates > Ascidians > Unclassified | place: Key West, Florida... | reverse complement strand
CCCTAGTGACATTGTCGGGAGTTCGAATCGTTATTGGAGGCCCAGAGGGCGATGAGCCTGTTACCCTACGATCTCCACAAGTGCCATGAGTTTCAAACTTCTTGACCAACTTGAAAATCTGACTCCTGTTTGGAAATCTGTTGAAGCTGAACTTCCTTCTGAACCTTGCTTGAACAATCTGGAAAGACTTCGTTTCGTAATATGTCTTTACACAAAAGATCTTCTGCTCCATCGACCAAGGTATCATTAGACTATTTTTTGTTTAATATATAGAAAGGTTAACTATTTCCCTATGACAATCTGGAAAGAGAAAAATGAATAAAGTCATCGATAAAGGTTTTAGAAGCTGCCGCTTTGTTTCAACAATTGTGAAACACCCTGTAGGTTAAGGAAACTGACAACTTTGGCATTTATCGTTTTTTTGAGTGACTTAAAAGAATTGAACCAAACAGCACCATGCTTTGTGGGTCCCCATTCAGTGATTTCAAATAAACCCAGATAACAAAGCGAAAAAAACATGTTCGTACGATAAAAATCCAGAAAGCTTGTGTTACGAACAAAAACGTATGAATGTACTTATTTGGATTGAAACGATAATTTAATACTGATTTCATTATAAAGGGTATCCACAAAGTCTGGGTACGTAGAGGTTTTCACTATCTATTTTATTTGTTTAGGTTACTTTTTCTCCCATAGAAATCAGGGGTGGGGATCCTATATACTATCCCTGGCTGCATAAATTGTGGATTATCGGTAGCGGGACGCAAGTAACTTGATTTTATCCAAACATTTTACCTTTATCTCAATGCGAAGTATAGAGGCTTCTTATAAAATGCTACGTTAAGTACCTACTTATCATGGTGCTTCGTTCTGACGCGATTTTTTACTCCAAATTGGGTCACGAAAATTTTGATGCGGGCCATAAGAAATGTTCACGCGGGTCGTAGGTTCCTCACCCCTGCTTTAAATGATGATGGGTCTGTCCAAAGAAGAACGAATTGAGTTGGTACTGTTAAGTGGGCGAGAAGGATGGTCCCAGACTTCATTTTTTACCATCTACCCAAACTTTATATACACCCTGCTGTAGTTCTTCTTCCAAATTTTCTTCTGCAGTGCAAACACCAACCTTTGGACGACCTTTTTGTTGTTCAAGACGTTTTTCATAACACTGGTAACATGTTTCGTTGATGATATCTCTCACTAATTGTAGGAGTGCATTTGTTATTAAACTAGGAAATTTTGTGCAATCTTGAACTGCAGCGGGATCTAAAATCCTACAAAAATATAATCCCAGTGCTTTCTTCCTGTAATTGAAATTTGTTTTTTTTTATTTGAATTCGTAGGGAAACATCGAAATTTAAACAATCAGTCCTAACCCTTCTTTCAACAGTTTCTTCAATTGGCATTAGAGCCAATAACATATATATAACCCCGGCAATGATCTTATATGAGGAAATGAAACCGATTGAACACGTTCCCCTTCATCCGATATGCGTACTTTCTCACCTGATGTGCACATGCAAACACTGTAATATAAAGTTATGTTTATACGATTTATCACATGAAGTTGCTGATGAATTTATCACTTCACAAAATCCAGATTTAACTCGATTTTTCATACTTAAACCTAGACACCCAGGTCGACTAAAAAATGCAGATCTGGGTAAAAAAACGCAGTGGGAGCCCTGGTCACATGCTGAAAAATGCCTACTATCGTAACGTGAGTCTTGAAGTGAACGTTTGATGATATTGACATTAGTTGACATGTTATTGTTACGCAATAAAGACCAACACTTGAACAATCCGCTAGTAAGGTTCGCAACCTTCCTCTGCAACAACGGGAGCTGTTGAGGTGGAACCGGAGCAAGTGTGGATGGCTGGTGCAGGAGTCGGAGCCAGAAACTTCCAGATGATGGAGCCGGAGCCTGACCTTTGGGTTCCGGTTCCACAGAGATAATTTGTGGGGTAAGCGACTTATACAAATAATATGATGTTTTTTATGATTTTTTGGACCAAGTTGTTCTGGAGCCGGAACCAGAAGCTTCTAGATGTTGGAGCCGGAGCCCAAAATTGCGACGCCCAGAGCTGGAGCCGGAGCCTGAAATTTAAGTACCAGCTCCACACCCTTGCTCTGCAAGCAAAGCAGCGGACACGAACGAATTGCAATCTCATCATTGCATGACACCAGAACGGTGAAGCTGTCCCTTGTGCAGTAGTGTCATTCGGGCAGATAAACTGTCATTGCAACAATTAAATAAATTGATCGGAGATTAACTAGATCGCGAAACAGGTAATAGGTGTAACTATTGTAAAGCTCCCATCGCAAAACTTCAGTCAAGTAGCACGGTTCAAGTTGCTTTTGCGTGATATTTTGTTTAGAACGTTTTTGCTAAACGGTGTACGTTTTGATCTGCGAGAGAGTGTAGACATATATCTTTCATTCTTCCCTCAATACATATGTGAATGGACGATTGGTGCAGTGAAGATGGTCAGGGAGTCTATGAAAAAAAGATTGTTGTGAAGTGTCACGGTAGCAAAAATATCGTTTTTTTTGTGATAAACTTTCTGTTTGAACAAATTAACCACATACGAACCGCCGTACATGGTTACACCCAATTGTGTTTGAAATGTAGGCTGCCAAATCGTGTAAGTTTTGATTTTTTTGACCGGTGCTTCTGCAAAGTTGAAAACAGGGCATGTGAAACCCTACACAGTTGCGCTAAGCGTTTACCGGGCCTCGCGGTCACGATTTTGCCCGGGGCCTCGCGTTCATTTAATCCGGCCCTGACTCCAAGTAAGAAATGAACCACATCTATCTGTTAAGTCTCGTTGTTCTGAAGCGTCCCAGTTTTTAACCACAGAAATATGGTATGCCTAGCATTAGGCCCATTCCTAAGCCAGGCCCTGATAAAAACAGACGATTTTACATCAGTGAATTTTATATTTGCTTATGTGACTGTAATCGTAAATCTTGTAGCATTTTTGCCGTTTTATATTTTAACACCGCACACACGACAAGACATTATCCAAGAGTTTAGTAAATTTCACAGAAAGGCATATTTTGTACAGTGGTAAAGCCAGTCCAAATTCTTTTTGGGGGCAAATGTTTGATTTAAGGCGAGCAACAGTATTTTGTTTGGGATACCGCCTTTCAAAGCACAAAATGGCTAGATATTCTAAAAATTTGGGGTGCCATAGCCCCCTGGCTACGCCTATGATTTATTATGGTAGCCAACTTGGTCATCTCGGTTGTGCAAAATCAACTCGAACAGTGGTGGGTAATAAACGACCATATCCCACGAGAGTGGGTGCAGATGGTGCGCTCACCGGGGCCCCTAAGAGTCTAGGGGGCCCATGACCTCAAAGTTCAAAACTGAAATAGGCAATTACATAGAAAGTTCTTAATGTTATAATTTGCTTTCACAATCTTGTGCAAATAAAATGATTGAAGTTGCTGGTTACGTCGACGTAAAATGTATCACCATTTCTTCTGGTGTGCAGTTGGGTATCTCAATTGCTGCTGTTTCATTGTTAACCCAATGCACTAAGCACTGCGTGACGTGACGGAGCAATCAAAAATATGTTATATGACGGCACACTTGGTTTTAATTGCTCAATAATGTTATGGAATGAAGCCAATTCTTCCTGTTTTATGTAGTAGAGAGCAGGGGCTCCCTTTTTCCAGAGATGCCGTGGGGCCTCTCGTTGAGCGTTTCGCACTTAGTTTGTGCAATTTTTTGTTTAAAAGCTGATTAACAACTCTGGAGCTACTTTAACAAGTTCTAGAGTAGCCTAAGTCGTATGTTTTTCAAAATAAAGCAAGAATTATGTGCAAAGGTGCCGAAGGGCATGGGCGTCCGCAGAATTTTTTCCATGGGGTGGCAAAGTCGACATTTTGTTTATCTTTTTCAGATTTTTGGCGATGCAACGCAAATGGACGTACACAAAAAGAAAATGTCCAATGTTACGGCAACATTTTCAAACAGTGTTTTCTCTGTAAGAAAAGTTTACACTGAGCAAATATTTGTTTTAGTGAGCGGGGATATTTTAAGACTGAGTTAGCAGAGTTCTAAATGAATCACAAACTGTGTCAATTTTTAGAATAAGTGCAAAATGTTATGAAAATACGAACAAAGTACCATTTAATTCAAATAACTTCTTGCTTTCGTGTTTTTCCAATGTTTTGGAATGTTGAATGACAGCTTTACTGTGTAGCCGAATTAGAGTCACAATGGCACAGAAGTGCCCTTTTCAGAACAGCTGTGATTTTTTTCTGAAGTAAACTGCCATTCCGTTTTAGTATGATATTGTGCATAAAGGGTTGTTTTGTTGCGTAACCAAGTTTGTGTTTAATTGGACTTAAATTGAAATAGCAGTGACAAGAAAATGAAAAGTGTGCCATTGTGCCCTACCTTCCCCTACAATAAAACTGAGCTACCGCGTGGGATTTATCAAAGTTATGCGTATCTCTTATAAGCAAGGATAAGTGGTGGAAAGCGACCCTGCCACAATACTAGCAACAGGGCCGGAGCAGGCCATTCTAGCGTCCTGGGCAAGATCCATTTTCAGCCCCCTCATAGCTTAAAAGAAGTGTTTGCAAATGGTGGTATTATTGTGTTCAAGCTGATCAATTAGCTGTGGCATGAGCTTTGTTAGCAAATACATTCCCTCTGCATATCTTTTCTGGGGCGTCCTCTAGGCCAGCGCTTCTCAACCGGTGGGTCGCGAATGCCCTTAAGGTGGGCCGCGAAATGTTCCGAGGTAACGCAATATTTACGCCTAGTCAAGAGTTCTGAAACAAATTTTTCGTGAAGTGGGCCCAAAATCAAAGCCTCGGCGAAAAGTGGGCCGCCTCGTTTTAAAAGAGCTCGTTTTGTTTGGCTTCTCAAAAGAGAAACTTCTTGGCACTCTCCCACCTCTTTTAAATATGGGTTTTCATAACAAAACTGCTTGCAAAAACAGTTGAAAAATAGTCCTTAGCAAAGTACAGTGCTCCTGACGTTTCGTTGGAAGCATTGCAGAAATTATGCGCTGCGGTTTCACTGCTTCACACACTCTTTTTATTGAATTCAGTATAAATTTTAAACAGGGTAGAGGGCAAATTGCTTTCTCCATAGTAGCATAACAACAAAGAAAGATCAGCCACTGACCGCTTTGAACTGATGAATTTTGAACAATTACTTTGTAAATCCGTTTAAGGAGTTGCTTCTTGCAAGACTTCACAAAAAATAACTCATGCAAAGTCTCGAGACTAAGAGCTCGAGACCGAGACCGAAATCCTTCGAGACCGAGACGAGACCTGAAACCTTCAAGACCGAGACCGAGACTTGAAAAAACGTGTCTCGAGACGTGTCTCGAGACCAAGACCGAGTCTCGAGACTCCATCACTGGCATCAAGTTCAATCCGCATTCCGCACCCGCCGGTGTCAAGCGAAATTTCTGACTTCACACCATGACTTGACGCGAAATTCACATTTCTGACTCCACGCGAAATTTCTGACTTCGCACACACTACTCTGTGCGCATGCGCAGAGTAATATTCTAAATAGCAAATATGCTGATAAAACTGATTATTAGGGCTTAGGAATTCATGTTTAGGTAAGTCTGTCTGGTTAGGGTGAGAAAAAGAAAAATAATGGAGATCACGGACAAGTCCGAAAATGTTCAATGGTAAAAGTTATTCACGTGGTATAGCTTGTTGTGGGTACCTGACATCTAACCAAAATGTTTTAATTCATACAACACACATCAGAAAACTCATTGCCAGACTTTATTTATTTTTTCTCAGAAGCAAAATAACTGAAAAGCAATAACACGTCAGACATTTCGCAGAGGTCAGAAATTTCGCTTGACACCGGCAAATGCGGGTACCCGCAACCCGCGCAGGTCATTAGTGCGCGCACTACCATCTTAATATTTGACATGTGCTTGTCGCCTAGCAGGCCCGCAACCAGGAAGGGGCAACTGTTTATTTCTTACGTACAAGTTGCAATCATTTTGCCCCTTCTCCCCGAAAATATCAGCTTGTTGTGGCCCTTGCGCCTAGACTGGTGTAGATTCTACAACTTACCTAAGTGCTCCGAAATCTGTAAATTGTAGTAGGCGTTTGGAGTTTGAAGCGTAAGCGTTATCTGGCAGTTGTAAAAAGCTTTGCGCGGTATACTCTCCGTATTGTAGCATCAAGCATGGAACCAAACATTACAAATATTTTATGAAACAAAAGATGAAATTTCATAAGACACATTGCAAACATGTTACTGAGCAAGGAAAACAAATAGCAATATACACAAACGTGATTAATGTTATGCCTGCTGTTTTTGAGCTTTCAATACGCAAAATAGTCTGGCCCATGGACGCTGATAAGATCGCGAATTTGGCCCAGCATCCAAAAAGTTTGGGGACCGCTGATCTAAAGTATTACATTGCTGCAAATAGGTCAAGTCTCAAGAAAGTAGAAGGAAAGGAGGAAATTTAATACATAGCATATACTGTTGCTTAACATTCCACAATGGGCAATCTTCACTGCAATCTCTTGTACTTAGAAAAACTACAACTTACTTGAACGTTTACAGCTTCTAAAGTCACATTATGCAAACCAAAAATCCACTCCAGTGTAGACAGTCTAATGTGCATTGAGCAAAGCATGCTAAGAAAAAATAGCAATATGGGACTGATACACGCAAATACTGCAGCCTATATGATCAACTACTAAGGAATGTGTACAAATGCACATTTCCAATGAAAAATGACTTATGACCTCAACAAGAATGTTTCATAAATGGCAGTGCTTCACTGCACTGCATTAGCATAAGTGAATTATGCAGTGCAATAAATAGTACAGTTGCTGCTCATCATGAAAACTTCACTTGACAGCAGTAAATTGAAACAATCAAATTTGGCAGGATGCAACATATGCAATTCATTGCATGAAACAAACGGAAAATATGCAAACCCAAACAGTATAAAATCACAGTTACATTACCACCACGCAACACATTACAGCTGCAGTTACGTAGTTAATTCTATTCATAAATACTTCATGGAAACAGATTTGCACTTGCAAACCCCACAACATCAAGCACGTTTGAAACACGACAACTTCACAGTATCATATCACAGCTACCCCATTACTACCGCAAAACATTTTGCAGCACAGCTACATTATAGTTGTACATTTTACCGCAGCGCTTCTCAACCGTTGGGCCGCGAAGCTCCTTCAGGTGGGCCGCGAAATGTTCCGAGATAACTTAAATATTTTTTGAAAAAAGTTATTGGTTGATACAAACTGCATTTTTTTAGAAAAAGTTGTGAATTACGAAAGCCAGAAATGTATTATTGTCGCATTCCATCGAAGGAATGCTCCCATTTTTAACCCTGGACTGCTATTGTGGGTTCCAAAAACCCAAGGCAAGTGCGGTGACCACGTGTTACACAAGTAAGGACGCGTCGGAGCGCTTTCCACGCTTCAGTAGCTTCATTGTTTCGTGCGACTTGCTGATAGGTGCGCCTGTGGCCGCACTCGCTCTTTTAGATTTTGCAGTGTGGAGGAAAGTTTGTGATTTCGGGTCACGCGTACCCGACGATATAATTACGACTAGTCATAAGTTCTGAAACAAATTTTTCGTGAAGAGGGCCCAAAATCAAAGTCTCGGCGAAAAATGGGCCGCGACATCAAAAAGGTTGAGAAGCACTGCTTTACAGCGTCAACAATTTGAGGTTTACAAAAATTAAGGTTAGCTGGAATGGTGATTTACCACTACCTGTTCCTAATTTTAAAATGTTTCTAACTCTACCCAAATTTGAATGAAGTTGTTTCAGTTGGCCCAATTTTGATATGGGCTGTTGTAATTTGCTCAAATATTTATAATATAGGCAAATCTGAATGACACTCTTCCAATTTGACCAGATGTTTCTAATTGTACTCAAATTTGAATGAAGCTGTTTCAATTACCCAAATATGATTAAAGCTATTGGAATTTGCCCTAATGTTTCTGAATGTATGCAATTTTAAATGAAGTGGTTGTATAATATTCAAATTAGAATGAAGCTATTTGAAGTTCCTTAGAATTGAAAAAGCTGTTTGAAGTTCCCCAAAAATGAATAAAGCTGTTTGACGTTACCCAAAATTGAATGAAGATGTTCAACTTGGCCCGAAGTTGAATGAAGCTATTGTTGTTTGTCCAGAGTTGATTTAATATGTTGAAATTTACCCAAATTTTTCCAATTTATGGAAATATTTTTAACTTCACCCAAATTTGAATGAAGTTGTCCCAATTTGCTCAAATTTCATTAAGATTGTTGAAATTTACCCAAATGATTTTGATTTTATCCAAATTTGTATAAAACTTTTATAATTCACCCAGACATTTCTAAACGTACTAAAATTTTAATGGAGCTTTTCTATATAGCCCATCTTTGAAAAGGTTGTATGAAATTGCCCACAATTGAATGAAGCTGTTGCAAATTGGCAAAATTTGATTTGACTGATGGACTTCACCCAAGTATTTCCAGTTTATCTAAATTTTTTTGTTTTCACCCAAGTTTAATTGAAGCTTTTCTCATTGGCCAAAATTTAATTGAAGCTGTAGTACCTTACCCAAATGCTCTTATTTTACTCAAATGTTTCTAATTTTACCCAAAACGTAAGTTTTTTAGTTGGCCCAAATTCGATGAAGGCTCTTGGAATTACCACATGATTCCACTTTACTCAAGGGCAGTGTCTGTTTTGCCATCAGGGGCAAAAAGAATGGCAAAATAGTCACAGACTATTTTTCCATTTCGGCTATTATTTTGCCATTGATTTGGTTATTACTTTGCCTTAGTTTGGAAAATAAACACTATCTCACTTACATGTGAATGTAGACACTATCTCACTTACATGTGAACTTACATGTGAATGGGGATGCGACTGCATCCACTGCATCCACATGCCGTACGCTTATGCATGCAATGGGCAATGAATGCAACAGAATCATTGCTTCTCATGCAGTGAGACATCAAGTCAAAGTGTATTTTCCCCTTGTTTCATTCAAAGCAATCTCTGAAGCAGTGGTTTCAACCTTATTTGTTCCGCGGCCCATAATAGCAGTCCACTAAAACCCAATGACCCCCATCAAATACTCTACAGGCTACATGAAGTATCTACTCGCGAGCCTACAAAAATGGCTCACTATCCCTCCGGAGATTGCGAACTCAGGCTTAAAACCACTCCTTTGAGGAATACGTCACTTGGGTTGTGCAAACATAAGACAGCTTAAAAAATAAGCAATTGCATTAAAAATCTTGAACTTTCTGCGCGGCTTTGATTTGTTATAATGTTTCAGCAGTTGAGTTTTTTTGCTTGTGTTTTCAAAGTAACTCGCTATGTGAAGTCGGCTGAATCTTATAGAAACGCAAAGCCATGTTTGTGACCCCGACTTTTTCCAGTCATAACTTGCCGACCAACAGAGCTTTAGAGAACGAATCGAACTACCTAAAGAAGCAGTTAGAAGAAAGTCTCGTAGCTTCGGCTTAAAAAATACCAGCAGTTTTGGGTTTGAACCTTCTGTGGGAGTGTGACGGCAAGCGTTGATCCCACGCGTTTATCCCCGTGAGGTCAGTGCTAGGACTTAAATTACCTCATTGTCAAGAGCAATCCCAGATCGTTCTGCGGGCTCCACACCAACACGAGATCAAGCAAGTTCGGACATTAAGTCAACTCACATGGTCCTTAGACCACATCTGAGCAGTAGCGTAGCAAGGGGGGGCCGTGGGGGCCGCGGGCCCCGGGCGGCACTTTAAGGGTGCCGGCACTTCGCTGACCAAAAATTAATTTTTGAAAGGAGTTTAAAAGTTATAGTTTTTCGTTATTATTTCAAATACATGTTCAAATGTTCTACCGCTTTTCAAATTTCTTGTTTAGAAGCTCTGGACTGGTAGGCTGGCCTAAAAGAACACGACGTGTGGTTGTGGAGTGATTGGATTGAGTAAATGTTTGGGGTGCGAAAAGTTTTCTGAGAGGGGCCCAAATTTTTAAACTATGTCCTATAGTTTTAAACGACGTCCAAAACATTTTTCCAAGAGGTCAAAAATTTTTCCTGCGCCACCTATTTACCGGCATGCTTACTTGGGGGCCACTTGTGCCCCAGTCCCTACAACTTCCTCGCCAGACAAAGCCATTTCAGTAATCTCACTCAAAAGTCCTTTGCACAAAGGAAAGAGATGACATTCGACCGCAGACTAAAACGTTAGGGCTCCAGTTGTTTTCGGTTTATATTGCTCCTCCTGTCAAAATCTGACAAAAACGTTTGCATGAAATCACGGTAAATAATCAAGGCTAGCTTAATCCTTTTCTTCGTATCTTTGGTTTCTCAGTAACGCCCCAACTGCACGACATAACATCTCCTGACACCTACGCATTGGCGACGAACGATCAGTGTTGCCACTGCGGTCAGTCTCGTCAACATCAGATTGTCGCCCTCTTCAACATCAGATAACATCAGATTTTTACATTACAGTTTCATACAAGCGAAATCAGTGGTCCTTAAAGTTTCAACGCCTCAATACCCCTAAGTCAAATTTTCGTCAATCTGGATACCCCTTTTCAACAGTTTAATAACAAAAAAATATATGAAACAAAACACAACTGGTAAAGAAATATTCACTAGAGTAGTGAGGAAAAAGGTCAATGCAAAGGCTGCATCACATTCATCAGCACTAATTTTCTACTTCATGTGGGCACAGTGTTGCAAGATTGCTAAAAAAATGTAATGATTGGGCGTTGATACATTGTTAAATACCCCTGTTGAATACCCCCAACATCTAATCTCAATACTCCCTGGGGGTATTACCCCCTGGCGGTATTGAGGCAATACTTTAAGAACGCCTGAGCTAAATACTTCCGTTACCAATACATAACAAAGCGCCCTGAACCTTATTATCCTAAAGCAGTGGTTCTTAACCGGGGGGTACGCCTCCCCAGGGGGCGTCAATAATTTTCCAGGTTCCAGGTGAAACACAATAACAGCAGGTCAATTTTGAACTAAATTCCCAGGTGTGATTGGTTGTCAATGAAATGAAACACTACAACATTTGCAGCAATACCTCAACCAATAAATCATGTTCAGACATATTACCTCAATATCTGAGCTGTACGTTCTGAAGTTTTGTAAGTAATTTGATAAATTTTGTTAATATTAATATTCACAACTGGTATTTCAAAAATGGTAAATTTTTGGCTTTAAAAAATCTTTGCCAAAAAATTGGCAAATTTTTGGAAAACAGTGATTTTTGGCAATATTTGCCAAATTTGTCATCATCTGGCAACCCTGCAGCAGACATGCAAAGCACTACTAATGGAGTTGTCCGATCCCATTCCCATCCCATAGCAATTTACGCCGGTCCCATCCCATCCCATGGGACGTTTCCCATGGGATTTCCATAGGAATGATATTCCCATGGACAAGACTGCCGAAAACTCAAAAACATTTCCCTTGACTGTGTTCCAACCTGTTTTTTCGGAATTTTTCGGTCACAGACCGAAGTTGTTCTGAAATGACCGAAAAAACTTGAGTCAATTTGGTCATAATGCCATTTTCAGTCATATAAAAATGTCCCGAAATGAAAAAATGACCGAAAATTTTTAGTTATTTTGGAAAAGTGACCGAAATGTCTCAGCGAAAACAAACCTAGGTTTCAAATCACTGCACGATCAATTGAGAATGTGCGATTAGAGATTAATTTAAGAATATAACCAGACGTCAAGTCTGGAGATTGTTCTTGATGATGTAAAAAATTGAGAAATTCATCCTCTCACATTCAAAGAAGCATCGAACGTTTTCAGAAGTGTGCAAAGACATGATAGCAAACACAATGTGGTTTGGCTATACTCCATGCTGAGGCACACTGGTTATGCAGAGGAAAAGTGTTAAAGCGTGTTTCAATTATGGCAAGAATTGCGGGTTTTCCTTGCTCAACAAAGATACCCAATATCCACTGATTTTCAAGGCGATTTTTGGCTTTATTTGAATCTGAATTCTCTGTCATGCATCGTGCAGCCATTTACATATGAGGAAATTGACTTGGGCTTTTCGCAAGTAGCTGCAACAACGCAGAAAACAGCAGGACACGACACCCGTAACACTAATTGTGAACGTCATTCTTCCCGCTCATGAAGTTTGCACAACACCTGTCACCTAGTATGATGCCCCCAGGATGAGATGTATACCCAGTATAAATCTCATTTACTGTGATTGTTCCCACTGAATTTCATCCGCCAGTTGCGGAAAATGTGGTTTTAACCCTGTTTAAGGATGTTTTTCTTACGAGGATAAACGTCCTTGATTGAGTTTGTTTTTTCATTTTGTTTCGACAAGAGCAGAAAATCCTTATTCGCAAAGGTAGGTTGTTGGCATGCGATCAAAAACGTAAATCGCTTATTGGGTGAGATTTCGGTATTCAGGAATGCTGACAAGTGATACGCAAAAATCTGCTAAGAAAGCGAGATCTACAGAGTAAAAATCGCTTACATTTTAAACTTTTACAGCTTTAGATTTTAGTGCATGGTAGGGGTGTACAGGTTTTCTAGCAAATTTAGAAGTGTGTACCAATACAAAAAGGTTGACAACCATTGGTGTAAATAATTGGATCTTGTGTATTTAACCAGCAAATAACTTGCTGTTATCTTTGCTGGCCTGCTGAACTCGGTTATTTTGTCACATGGAAAAACTTTTCGAAGAATTCCTTTTTCAAATCTGGCAAGCCATCAAAAAATAAATGATGAATTGAACAAATTAACTGAGATCACAGAAGAAATTGAAAACAAAACGATTTGGAATACAAATCAAGATAACTGAACATGAAAGAAAGTCGACTCGACTTGAACATGCAAAAATTCAGTTGCGCGGCGCGATGACACAGACTTTTCCCCCCTCCAGTACCAGATTCTTTGAAGCCATGTATCTCTAGTTTCACTAACTCTCCACCAGGATGCCACACGCCGCGCAAAGCATGGGTCCAACATAACCACTTACGCACCAGACACGGCCGATTTGACGCAAACCTGTACAGAATGGGATTGGCTGATAATAAAACTGTGTGTGCGGAGATATCCAATCCGCCAGTCGCATCCTCTATCACTGTACTGTTCTGGCCCTTCCATGCAGCATCACCAACACCACCAACGAAGATCTGATTGAATACCTTTGCAATCGTTCCTTTTAAAGACCTTACCGCATAGTCCTACCACCTGTCAGCTGTGTGTATACGACAGAAGATCACTGCATTGGTAAGTTACCAAGGCTAAACAGTTATTTTCTAATATTCGGACTCACTTGCCCCACCAGGCTTTTTTGATGCGTGCTTACGGAACTCATATGTCTAAACAGGCGTTTATGACCTCTACTACATAAGACTGGAATTTTTGTTTTCCAAGATTTTGAAGTTTAGTTGCGTATTATATTGTCGTAATCCTTACTCAGCTGTGTTCAGGAATACGTCTTCTCGATATAGCAGAGTGGTGAAGATGCATTAGCTATAAACATTCAGATGAATCAGAGTGTAACGAATGGGCATCAGAACTGCCGTTGCAGGGGGTGAGTAAACTCAAACTATTAGCGCAAACTCCCATCTCGTCGGCAAATACGCCAATCATGGTCATGGTCAAGATTATATTTACAACGCACTGATTCAGGAAAATCGCGAAAATAGTAAAAGGACAATCGTAGCTCCTCGGGTGCAGAGCGAATCTGCAACACACAGGCGTATCGGTCACTACCAGAGCCGCCAACCACGATTCGACCAATCAACGTTGGTTAATGTCCAAGCCGGTAGGTTACGGACGGCGGTTTATTCACAACTGACTGGGCATTAGGAAACATTGAACGCCACAGCATTTTGACTCACCCGAAAACTGTTAATCAAGCTCATTTGATGACAACATCACCAAAATGACTGTTGGGACACATGAGCCCCCTCTCCATTTTAACCTCTAGTAAATTTTTGCTCAATTTTACCCGTTTATTTCATCAAAATAAGGTAGAGCAAGTCTAAAATACGTACGTTTTTGTGACGCTCTGAGCATAAACATCCAGTCGCGAAAAGGTTTTAAACAACAGCATGAGACGTGCCAAGAAATATTTGTCGCCAATGCTGATGGGTGTCAGATGATGCAATGTGCAGTTGGGGCGTTGCTAATGATCGAACGATAAGAGCAAAAGGATGAAGGTAACTTTGAATATTTACCGTGATTTCATGCAGGGTCCTTTTTTATCAGATTTGAGTGGGAAGGGGTAATTTTAACCTCGAACCACTGAACCAGTGATGTGTTTGCTAGTCTGCGGTCGAATGTCATCTCTGTCCTGTGTTTACTTTAAAGGACGTTTGACTGGAGTGGGGAACTGGCCTTGGCTGGGGAGGAAGGTGAAGGGATTGGGGGCAAATTTCCCCCAATTATTTATATTAAAAAATCCCTGATTTCAAGACAAACGTAGGGGTAGTTTAACACCGTGGATTTGACGCAGACTTTTGAGTAAATATTTTATCAATTTGCTCACTCCACAACCACATTTGCAGATCTTTACTATGAGTCAAGTGCTTCTAAGCTACGAGTAAAGGGCTTCTAGGCACAAAAATTGAAAAAGTTGGAATTATTTTCAAAAATTAATTTTTAACCTACAACTTGCCGTCGTCCCCCAGAAGGTGCCACTCGGAAGCCCCAAACTCACCCTTGTTGCGCCACTGGTTACACACATCAGCAAACGGCAAATCACTAAAGCCCAATACTTTTTGGCGATTGAATGTTGTGTAAAGGAGACAAAGCTTTGCAAGTGAGTCACATCCCAAAGCTGATTACTATTAATTCTCAACAGTAATTCTCAACTTTATTTACAATTTCAACCAGAAAGCATTGAAATCTACAACGTGTGGAAACTTCACTGCATTTGTCCAGGCTCCTGCTTGGCGTTGATGAGTGAGTGCAAGGGAGCAGTTCACGCGCGGCACTGCCACTGACACGCCCCCAATGCAGCATTCACTGCAAAAGCAGTCGCGTGGAGCCCACTGCGCAAGCAAGCGGAGATGGGAGCCGCAGACCACTCGCGGTCGTGCCGTTTCGAAATGAGTACAACAACCAAATATAAACGAACCTTTTCCTTTCATGCAGTTCTCCACGTTTGGTCACTTGCAACATTTTGCATGTTTTATTAACCTTGACGATGTGGAGTTATCGGCAGAAATATACGGTACGCTTTTTTAATTAAAATATTTTTTCGAGTCTTGAAACGTGTTGGAAAAAACGCTGTTTAAAATTGCACTGATTCTCACCACCATAATCAATGAGCGAGGTGAATATTAACGTCAGTTTTGCAAAGTGTGTGTTTCACCAACTCTTAGGGTTGGTGGCGCGTTTCCACCATTTCACCTCCGTTGCCATGCGTTTTGCGTTTTTGCTGTATGCGCTTCGTGCCGGCTAATGTCTTCTGTTGATGCATTCTTGTTTTATTAAGACAAACAAACTTGGTGTAAGCAACCTATTTTGTGACAAAAGCTAATAAACTATTAATATGAATAAGCCATTGAAACCCGACAAAATCAGCCTTGATCTGATAAGCGTAAACAGCGTCAAAACAATGAAATCATCTGAAGAAGGCATTTACGAATTTGTCACCCACTCTTGCAGAACATCAGCAGGTTCAAACAAACTGGAAGCAGATTGTAACAGATTGTGTCAGTCATGAAGTGTTTGAATTCATACAGAAATGCGTGTCGTGCGATAAATCGTTCACCATCATGAAGAGTCTACAGGTAAGTACACCAAATGTGATTTTTGTGAGACATCTCTTTGTTACGGCTCGGCATTAACCTCGAAAAACTTTGGATGATTTCTAAAAAATTTTGCAAAAATTGAGCATAACTCGTAAGTTGCAGCTTCTTTGCCTTTAATGGGGATAACAAGCATAAAATACGATGCGACACGTTCATCTTGGACCTTCCTTCAAGTGCCAGTCGTTAGTGTTTTCTAAGAGTGTTGTTTGACCTTTGGCAATGCACTTGCGCAAATACGATCTCCGAACCTAGCACAAAAAGATTTTGTCGGAAGGAAACGATCTCCCTGCACGGTACCGTCTTTAGCAAAAGGCAAAATTTCTAGGTATGGCCTACGTAAGTAATGCACGAAGAATTTCCGAACTTCCTGTAAACGCATCTTATACCCCAAGTCTTTGTATGATTTTGAGCCAGTTCTAACTTGTTGCCTCCGGCAACTACGACGGATACAGTTAATAATTGCACACTGTCAACAGCAATTGATTTTGAAAACGCACGCAGTTACACATCAGGAATGAGGAACCGCTCGGCAGCTATTGTAAAATTCCCCACTCACCCCACCAAATGCCGTTCATCAATGGCAATGTATCGTGTAAAAGGCAGAGGTGTTGAAGGTTTTACAAACAATCTAAACTGTAGTGAAATTCAGAGCTCTGAAAAACTTGTGTGACCTCCTCCTGTTAGATAGAGGATATCAAAGTCAGCTTTACTGTAAAGGGTTCATTTTGAGTTTAATGGTCGTTAAGAGTGACTTTGTTTCTGTTAATTCACATTAGATTAACTAAGTTGCTGTAGGGATACCAAGGTGGCATCATTATAGTCACCACGCTATGACCTGGTTGTCGATACATTGCAAAGAAAAAGAAACGTTAAACATTTCATGATTCTGAACAGATATTCATGAAGCAAAGAAATCCGAATTCTACCCTTCGTTCGAGTAATTCCTCCCAGTATATTTCGATGAGGCGCACAATCACTTGTCTTGCCAAACAGTAAAATTGGTAAAACCACAGACGGGTTGTGTATAGATTTTATCATCAGTAGGTCAAGCGTCTAGAGTTTAGACGCTTGCAGTGATGACTTGGTGAATAAATCAGACATTTCGTACCTGTGCTTTCGACGTACGATTTATAAAACACCTACCATCACATTTTATCTGGGAAAGCGGTAAGTCGTACTTTGAGGCCAGCTGGAAATATGTGTAAGTTCATCAGCACTTCACATTGAGATGCCCAGGCCAGGCCAGGGCCGGCCCAAGACAGCTCAGCGCCCTAAGAAAGCTTCAACATTTACTCCCCTTTTCACGTCACACCAAATATTGGGGACATGGAAACCAAGAAAAAAACGGATTCTGCGCACCCTCAAGGCTGGTCTTTAGGCGGTCGCCTAGTTAGTCTATGTGGAAAGACTGGCCCTGACCTAGCCAATGGTCTCCTTACTTTCGGAATAAGATAGATAAAGCGTTAGAAGAGGACTGCTAGCAACAACTTATCCTCATTTTTGCAATGCATATTTTTTCAACACAGACCAAGTGGAATATGACCAGATTTTATGCGTCTCCTGGATTTAATTAAACGTCCAAGCCTGACTGTGAACGACACGAAGTCTTCCTCCTGCATCTGAGATTATTTGTGCTCTGGGATGTTGTCTTTGCAGAGGAATTCAAACCGGACTGATTCAGCTTAGTTAAAGCTTACCCTTTTCCGCAAAATGCTGATTCACTGGAAAGTTTGGTGTTTTTTGCCTCTGAAGTAGAATCGACAGCAAATGCTTCTGACAAAATCCAGTGAATCAAAATCTGCTGCGTCTTTTGCATTCAATCTGAATATATCTGGTGATTTTGTTGCTTTAAAAAAAGACGTGGCATCTGCCGATAATGAAGCTTTGCCACTCTTTTTTAATGTGACGCTGCACACAGAATGGAGTTTTCTCATCAACTTCGTACCAGGTGCAGGTCGACCGGTGGCTTTTATGTTGCGCGCACTTGCCGGACTCGATCGTTGTTAACCGCATTTGAAAAAGAGGTAGCAGCGCTGATTGAAGCTGTTTGCAAATTGGATCATTTGCTTTACTCACCAGTCCTTTACTTTCACCTCGTTCATCGACCAGAAATCTGTCGTCCTTATATTTGACAACTTCAGAAGAACTACAGTAAAACAGTAAAGCACAATAAAAGACAGTGCTAACTGTTGAAGTTGGCATAGTTTTTTCTACACATTCTATAAGACCAGCAACAAAATAATGACTCTGATGCACTGACATTGGCGTTATGTGCTGCAACCAGAGCTGTGAAACCAAAACTCAAACTTTAGGTTCCGGCTCCAGGCATCTAACGTTTTAGGCTCCAGCTCCGGATCCAACATCTAAAACTTTTTGGCTCTAGCTCCACAACCGTGGTTGCAACAAATATTTTCCATTTGAGTGAATTACATTAAAGCCTGAGTCATGCATGTGCAAGGCGATGGGCTCTCCATGTCTTTTCGAAAAAATATCCGGTGTTCCCTTCAAGTCCCGCGTGCGCCACTTTTTTGCAAAGCTTTGCAACGCCATAACTCGCCAGCCGATTGATCTAGAGAGCTGTTCAAACCCTCTACAGATTCAGCAGGTACTCTAGAGCAGATTTTTAAAAATGTTCGTTTTAGGTTTGGGATTTTCTGGGGTGACGTCATAATGGAGACATGTTTTCGATTTTTTGGCTAAGTATACTAGGCCCTGAGCGCCAACCCAACGAGCTATTTATTTGAATCAAGTTTTTTATGGAAACTAGGCTGTGATCCGCGTCTTTAGAGCCCTTGATTGATTTTCTAGCATAACTGGAGCCAAACGTATGCCTCAAAAACCCAGTTTTTGACAAAATCCAAAACGTTTCACAAAAGATATGATTTTCTCTCTCAGGCCAAACTTGGCCAGCCATAACTCGGCAGCAGATTGATCTAGAGAGCTATTCAAACCCTTTAAAAATTCGTGAAGTCTTGTAGTTAAGAATGAAAAAAATTAAGTTTTGGGCTTGGGGTTTTGGTTGATGACGTCAGGAGTGGGGTATGTTTTGCGTTTTTGATGACATCATCGGCCGATCCAATGAGCCGATTTCGTGACTCAAAACTTTATTGGATTCTAGGCTATAATATGAGTCTTTAGAGCCCTTGATCGATTTTGTAGCATTTCTGGCTCCAAAGTTATGACCAAAAAAAATGTTTACAAATACCTGAGGGATTTCCCGGGAATTTCCCTAATTATTATTCGGTTATTTTGTCATAACTTTTAACCAGAAACGCTACAAAGTCATACAAATGTAAACAAATATGTATAAACATCCTCCCATTATGTAAACATAAACAAAAAACTGGACATCCCACACTTAAATTTGTTTTATCCCACACTCAATTCTTTTTTTATAACTGCAAGACTCCCCATCTTTAGAGGGTTTGAACAGCTCTCTAGCTCAATCTGCAGTCGAGTTATGGCCATATATAATATGGGCTGGATTTTTTTAAGGTGTTTTACGGACCCGATTTCGGGTCCCTACAATTGAAAATCAGGTCCCTAGAATCAGAGAAAATTGGTCCCTAGAATCACAGAAATCGGGTGCCTACAGGTCCATACCAGGTACCTAACATTTTCCTTAAAAAAAACTGAATATGGGTGTAATACTGTAATATATCCGGGGTCAGCGTTTGTGGGGGTAGAAGTTTTTACCAATTTTTGGTTTTTGAGCCATAATTTTGACTGAAGATATGCTAAAAAAACAATCAAGAGCTCCAAAAACTCGGATGATAGTCTAGAGAGATTCCAAAAAAACTTGAGCCAAAAAATGGCTCATTGGGTTGGCGCCCAGGGCCTGATAAAATTGACCAAAAAGTTGCGAAAACATGACCCCATTATGACGTTACCCACAGAGAAGCCCAAACCCAGAACGAAAAAAAATTTTTCAATCTCAGCTTGCCGAATCCATAGATAGTTTGAACTTTGAACAGTTCTCTATCTCAATCGGCTGGCGAGTTATCGTGTTGCAAAGCTTTGCAAAAAAGGTGTTGCGCGCGGGACTTAAAAGGGAGTGGAAGATGTGGCAACGGTGTCGTCGTGTTGCTGCGCATGTGAGCATGTGTAAAGATAAATCTGAAGATGTATTCGCAGGCGCAAGGTATCAAAGCTTTTCTAAGATATTTCTGTCAATTTCAAAGCGTCACTGCTCGCTATAAACAGACATGTGCACTTTGCGCGTAATCACTGACTAGTTTTCGTGTTTCCTCTATGTTTCACGTGCCCTAGCATACAAATGCAAACAGTAGTTGAGTGTTTAGACAACTTTTTCGCATTGTGTGGTGTCTGACGATATATGCAATCCGTGCGAAAGAAGTAGCTTTCATTTCTCGTGAAGTGAAACGCTAAAGAAGAACAGCTACCTCACATTCTTCTGTTTGCCATCGGAACGGTAATTGCTCAAGTTGAGCGATATAATGGAAATGTTTGGCCAGCGATTAGATTATACTGTTGAAGTCTAGTGGGTTACTTGTGAACTGTTGGAAAATGGTGCTATCCAAGCCCAACGTTCTGCTATTCACCAGATCGCTCTTTTGTACTGCCACGAACGATGGAACTCACGAGCTGTTTATCGATTTTTACAAAAGATTCCCAAATGTTGTTCTTTTTGCTGCTTATGTTGTTGCGTAGCATTTGCCACCAGGTTTCAAATCAGGCAGATAAATTCGATCTTCTGGCGATTATTTTATTATTTTGCAGACGTTTCACTCACCTATTCAAGTAGGCTTCCGCAGGGCAATGTTTTTTAACCACATACAACATGCATTTACCAATAACAGGAAACAGTGAGCAATTTGACGTACAAAGACAAAAATCGCAAAACTGACCATCACGTTACAGGAAATGAGTGACAGTCTGTCACAGAAAAAACGTAGAAGTGTAAAACGAAAACCACTGGGAGATGACAATGACAATGTATATTGTATAACAAGACAATAAATAGAGTAAGCCTACATAGAAATGCACAAAATGTGACCAAGTAGCCTAAATAGCGTGAAGTAGCGATCAAATAATGCGTTAACCTTGCGTGGTGAAGGTTAGCAAATCTACAGGCACAAAGGAGGTCAATAAGAAGACCGGTAACGGATAAGTTTCACTCATGTTTTAAAACATTGTAATATATAACCGGGAAGTTTGCACTTTTATCATTCATAGTGATCGTTTTTAAATTAATATACAAAGATTCTAAAAAAATGCGTTTATGGTAACTATTTGCATGATGTAGATTCGTAGAACATGGGCGCAATCCCAGTTGAAAGCATGGCCACTTTGGGCTGCATGTTTTGTTAACGCTGTTTTTTCTGGGTTTTTAAGAATATATTTAGGTAAGGTGTCCCTGTGGTGTTCTTTCAGTCGAGTACTCGGCTTCGTTTCGTTGCTCCAACGTATTTGTGTTCGCAGTTCCCACATGGAATTTCATAGACGACGCATCGCCGTTTGCTATCAGGGACGGTATCTTTTCCAGAAGTTAGGATTGTATTGAGTTTAATTATAGCTTTGAGAATAGTTCGTATAAGATGTCTTTCCATCGTATACGAACTATTTTCCCAAATGTCCAAAATGTCTTGACTCTGCCTTCCTGGCTGGCCAAACAGCGTCCAGTATTAATGCGGATTTTCGTGTGTATCCCAGCAAAACCGGTGATTCAGTGCGCGAGGTACAACTGCCAGAAGCTAACCCACGTTTGCCCGTATTCAGCTTCCTGATGGCAGAGAGCCCGTTGTGTCGCTGAGCAAGGCCCCGCGGTATCCAGCTCAAGCTGATGGTCCCTCGCTAACAGCCGGCTATTCACAAAATTACAGTGGCCTCGAGCTGAACATGTCAAATAAAATCAAAGCTTTCTCGATGAAAGCAATGCTGCGGAAGCTTCACCGCTTACGGGGCGACTGCTGATCAATCACCCATAAGCTCTCATTTGCCAAAGCCTAAGTTAAGACGGGTGTGAACTGACTGTTCCTTGCTGTTTTATGGTTTTTGTTGCTGTTGTTTTTGCTGCCGCGGTCTTTGTTTTGCAGCGACATTGCGCCAAGAGGTCTCTTCTCCATCATCTGCAGCAGGCCGGTGCCCTATGAGGATTTCAGCACCATGCTTAAATACTTCTGCACGACATGTGATGAAGGTTTCTCCACCACACTACAACATGACCTCTCAAACGGGTGGCCTTTACGGAAGTTGGAAAATCGGATTTTTCTTGGCATCAAAATACAAACTGCTGCAGAGCAAACAATTGTCTATTTGGATGCGAAAGGATTGTGGAAACTCATAGAGAGTTTCATTTCAGCTGGTTTTACACTTCCGCTGATATGCTCAGCTCCTTGCGGAACCGGGCAAACCACGACAGATGCCGGTGCGACGCAGCACTCCTACGCAACTGTGTTGATCATCCAGTGGACCGCAACCCCGTTCAGAAATGCAACCTATTAGATTCTCAATTATTCGGCCATCAACTTTAAACCACGATAGAAATTTATGACATTACCGAGGGGTGCCCGACGAGTCAACCTGTTTGACATGTTTTTGTCGGTGCCCTAGCGCTTTAACTTCAATTTGCATGAAATTTTCTAATGTTTTCGCCAATAAACTCAACTCTTGCAACGCTTGAGTTCCATTAGGTTTGGCATTAGTTATGTGGTGAGCTTGATCATTTTGTCTGTTTTCCTTTTAGGTGTTATTCTAAATATTTGCTTTATGCCGGTCCATTGGTGTAAGTTTCAATGGTCACTTAGTTTATAAAGCAAAAATTTGATGTGAGCAATCCATTTCGTGACAAAAATGGATACGTTTTGATTTTTGTATTAATCCATACATTTTGTATCTCACTTTTCTGTGACAGCTAAGCGAAACCTAAAATGATCTGATGCTGACTGGTCCCTGCCTACGCTTGAAGCAAAGCAATGGCTTGTGACTGGCCCGCAAATACACTTGTCCAACTCTGGTGGAGCAACGTCGCCTTGCGTTTACAATGCCAACCAGTTCTTTCAACAAAAGGAAAGTCTATTGGACTTCTTGTGCGGTAAGGCTCAAGTTCAGCTTTGTTTGCATACCTGCGCCACTCGCGCAGACACACAGACATTACTTCTGACGAAGAGACAGCAATGTTAGGTAAAAAGTGCCAGGTTACAACCTGCTCCACTTTTAGCCACTTCTTCAAATGCTGGTTGCTCATAGAGATGGATTTGGAATCGTAGCAAAACTGGAATGAATATTTTTACCAATAACTATTACTTTGTCGCAGACTTTTTTCTCAGGTCGAACAATCATGAACGTGAACCTCGTCAGTTGCGAAGCATAGGCCTACTTGCAGTTCCTGAGTTTGTTATTAAATTTTCGGAAACTTGAATGGATTCCAAGTATCGTGAGAGGTCACCATCCTATGGCCAGATGTTTCTAACACCTACAAGGAATACCTCAGCTTGATCCAATTTCAAAATTGTATGCTTCATTTTTTCGAAATCCCTGCTGTTAGATAACGATTGGCGCGAGTATATCACAAAATCTCTGCCATCAGTACATCTACAAATATCTTCGTAGCATATCAGAACAGTTTTCAGGATCTACCAGGCATTCAGACATTTTTGAAGACACACATCAATCAAACTTGAACGGCGGGCAGTATGTACTGAAAAAATCAATTAAATGAACAAAAGGAAGGTTAAGAAGTAAATTTTGTAAAGATTGCAGCTTGTGGAAATGTTTCACAGCCAAGAAATAGACATTATAATCTTATCAAGAGTGTATATTTTGCTTAAGGAGAAAGCATCCTCAGCTCTTATTCAAATATAATTATGTAAAGATTGATTAGTAACACAATATTTATATACATATACTTTACATACTTTTGTAAACACAATATATTTATATATGTTGAATATATACTGTGTATATGTCTGAAATGTAGGTTTTTTCAAACACGATATATAATCTTGAAAACGGAGTGTTTTTATGTAAATATCCGTTGAAAAACACAATACTGTTGGATCCTTGCTTGTTAAAATTGCTAATTCTTTATTCTTCATCGGAGAACCATGTGTCTGGTGCCACACCAAAAGTATTTGCTGTATACTCTTTTCTCCACTAATCTACAAATCTTGTATCTCGACAGCTGACCAAAAACCTCAGTTTTTTCATTTGTAGACGTTTAATGATTCTTGCTGCAAAAAGTATTTTCTATCCCGGCTTTTTCCTAAATTTTTGAATGTCTGTAGAGAAGTGTGTTTTGATCTGAAAGCAATAGACCAAAGAACAGCTTATAATAATCCGCTCAAGTGTGACGAAATAATGGCAAGTGTCTTCTTCCCTCACGCGACATAGGTCATTTGCTATTCAAGGATGTGTCCTCATGGATGAGCACACGAAAGTAAGCATCAAAATTTTCTAATGTGCTTATTGTCACAGCTCAGGTTTTAACAAGTGAACGCAGCAACGCCTGGCGCAGGAACGAATTCTTACCACTGCGTCAATAAACAGAGCTTGGCCTTCTGACGTTTGAACAATGCCGCTGGGCCACGCTGAAGTACATCTAGAAACTTTGCAAGTCAATCGCGTTGGTTGTTGGAACGGCGAAATTAATGGTATATTGTGAGCGTGACTTTCAGTTTGTTTGAGCAAAGATAAAATCGACAAGAATGCAGGGTAAGAGGTAGACAGATCGTGAGAACTAAAACCCAAGTTGCGTTTTACAGCGGATCTTAAGAGGTATCCTTTCCGGAAATAATGGAGGAAAGCAGCGATTTGTCCCAGCTTGCCGGTAATATTTCACCGCTTCAGTCCAAAAATGCAGAGATAAAATTCCGAACTTGAAATGGATTTCTTACTTTAAATAATAGTACAATTTGATCGCAGGATAAAATGGTCACGTTTGTCAAGTGAATTAACGCGGAGCTCGTGGCTGCAATTGAAACGCTATTATTAAATTCCACAAACTGTAATAAACTTGACGTGATAAAAGACAAATATTTAAGGGGCATTGTCGGCAGCACCCAGAATGCGTCTTTGAGGCTAATCGGTGCTGGAATTGTTCCAAAGCTGTAATAAATCTCCGGGCATTGTAGCAGCGGCGGCGTCCGCAGCTAAGAAGCGGAAAAGGGAAGGACAAAATGTTTGTGTTACCGGCCGATGTAATAGAACCAACAGAGACGACCAAGCCAAGGCAAACATCTTCCTGAATTAGTGGGCAGGATTTTTAGTGTGTATACTCTATTTATGTGTACCTTGAAGGTCTGCTTTTTGTTCACTTTCCAAGGCTCAGTGAATGGAAAAACTGCAAGCATTGTTTTGGAAAAACAGTTTAGACGCGTTATTGTTACGACCCTGTCGGCCTGAAGGACAACCAGCACCCGAGCAGTTCTGCGAGAAGTTTTATGGGCTTGAAATGGGTGGACAAGCCAAAGCATTGAAAAACAAAACATTTTCGCAACATTCCAGTGGCACAGGCTCAGTGCAAAACCCAACTCCTTCGGACTAGCGCAGACTGTTCCACCTTGCAAGCGTTTTTGTTTAACTCACGTTAACTCTGCAAAATGATGGCGGTCATTATATGTTAACAAACTGCCAACTGCAGCGGAAAGCATTTGAGCATGCACGAGTGATGGCTGTTCATGATTTTTTTCACAGGTGAGGTTACTCGTTGTCACCTTTGATGAAAGATGCTGGACATGTCTGTGAGGAGGAAATTAGGGAAATGACACATGAACACCTTTGGTTTGCAAAGCTGCTAAACATCGCAGTGTTTCTGGTTATTTCTTCAGTTCATCGAACGCCAGTGTTGACGCTTTCAAAGCTGACATTCGATCGAGAGTTGACCGAGACTGTCAATCTTTTCGTTTAGTGGCGAGAGAAAAACGCTGCTTCGCAGTCGACGTCACGCAGCCGACTTGATCTTTGATAAAACTCAAAGCACAGCTCCTCACAGCTCAGTTCCGCCAGGAATGTTGATCGGTATTCAGGGTCAGCGCTCGGAGCAAAAAATAAATCGACGGAACTGTGTTTTGAAAATATAATGAATTCATGTGGAAGCAGTTTGGTCACCGCTTTTTGCATCAATAAAGTTGATCAGATATTTTTTTTCGCAGTTGTTTTGACGAAGCAGTGAAAGGCGGTGTCTCTGGTGCAAAGCAACTTTTACTGTGAGTTTTCAACAAGAAACTAGCAAGTTACGTATTTTGCTGTTTTGATAAGGTTGTTTGCATTGACTTGACCCTCTGTGGGCCGCATTTCTCGCACAACTGCAATCCGTTTATCAAGCTTGCCGTTTAGAAAAGGATGCAAAGCAACTTTTCGGCCCAGAAAGCTTTAAATAAATGAAGGAAAAAAAAGCTTCTAGGAGAAAATTTATTCATTTTTAAGGGCAGAATGCAGTGCGATGCGTCATCACTTTTGGACAAACTTCCGCGAAAGAAAGTGTTATGCGCGAAGAACTGCGGGCTTTGAACAAGAATTTCGTGCAGTATAAGAAGTTAATGAACACATTAGAAGATGAATGTTTTAAAAAAGTGCAGTACCAATAAATTGTTGCTTTGTTAATACATAGAGGAATAATTTTCAAGAGAACTTTCATTTTTTCTGAGTTGATCTGGAATTGCTTTTTTGCTTGCAGAAAAGTTTCCAATCCTCATGAGCTCTTCAACGCTCGCCTGGTTGCACATAACATCGGGGTTTACGTTATTTATAAATTACCGGCGCGATCAACAGGAAATAATTCTGGATCATAAATTTTGTACTCAATGTAAAGTAAACCCACTGCTGTTCTTATGCATTCTGTTGTCAAGCATTGTCAAGACAATGCTTTATGGAGGGGTTATTAGTAGCAGCAGTCGGAAAGCGAGCTCTAAATCGATTATTGCTGACAAAGTCTCAGCAGCTATTCGCTGTTGAAGCATCAAGAAGCAATCATAGACAAGACTTTTTCCTTACGAGAAACGCCAAGTTTACGATTAAGGAATTTCTGGAAGAAGGGTAGGATTCACTATCCGTACTGTTGGACATTTTTCAAAATTCAGCAATTCATTTTGCTTTCTAAAGCGTTTTCGCAGGCAAAACCGCAACGCCATCTTCATACTTGCACAACTAATCGGATTTATGCGGATTTACAGATTTAAAGCGAAGATACAGGGACGTAGTGCTTGAAAATCGCTGTTGAACACATAGTGATCTTTGCAACTAGCATGACAAGATTCCAGATCTAAGCTGAGTTCAATGTATTTGCACTGAATCGCGATATGACGAATCAAACCGGACGATTGTTTACTCTTGTAATCAAGCTCGTGCCTGCCGCTTTGTTGTGTTTATCATGCGCATGTTTTGCTGCCTCCGGCTGGCCCGAATCGATTGCCACGTCGGGCCGTCCTTTGAGCCAAATCGCATACCGACCTAACAGAGATACATTCGGCATCATGACAAAAGTACTCACGCCTCTAGTTCGGCCAAGTCGCCCATTTTTATCTGCAAAAGTTCCGAGCGTACTCGATCGAGCTTACTCGAGCAACCATTCTTCTCGGCAAAGCTGCCCCTCCAGCTGCAGATGCATTCGCTCATACGAAATCCGTTGCAGATTCCAGCAATTAGACCAGGTCCCCAGGGATCTTCCAAGTGGTTTCACCAAAATAAACTTATCCTACAACAAGCTGAAGGTCATTCCGCCAGAGGCTTTCACCAAATCAAAAGCAACTTTACGCTCCTTGTTTCTACAAAGCAATGAAATCGAAACTCTTCGCGGTCCTGAGCTCGCGATGCTCAGAAACCTCGAATCACTGCGACTCAGCTGGAACCAGATCTCAGCGATTTTTAAGATGACAGTTCGAAGCCTGACCGGTTTAACCAGACTGTATTTGGATCACAACAAGATCAACTTCATACATCCTCACGCGTTTCGAGGACTCACGAAGTTGAAACTCCTACAACTTGAAGGGAACAAATTGTCGCAGCTCCATCCGGACACGTTCGTTACGATACGCTTCAGCAAGTTTTTCAGGTAACAAGTTATGGCAGAATTTTTTCATTTGTTTCCAGGAAATTCAAAGAAATTCCACTTTCGAATAAACACCTGGCATTGCAACAAAAGAGTTGTTTGTACTTTCTAGATCAGATTGTTATTTGACGAAAGCACCTTTCATAAACATTTTTAGAACCAATACTTGAATTTACGGTACAATTAATGTTTTGCACGCAACAGCGCTCAATTTACAGGGTAATCAAAATTTCTACCTGACACATTTTGCAATAAGCTGCAAAACAGAAGAAAGTTGAAGGTCTTGGGGAAAGCAAACGTAGTTTCCCGGTGTTTGAAGCTCATCGCAACAAACTTACTGAACGTTCTGCACAGTCAACCCGGGGAATGGAAACAAGAGGTCTGTTACATTCACGTGCAACCACTTGAAATAAAAACAATCGTAAGAATTAAAGTTTTGCAAAAAACAGATGCAAGGCTGTCGAAACAATGTTGCTAGCAAACTTAAAATGGAATCACTTTTAGATCTTTGTGTTTTCGTCTGAGTACCGAGGAGATAGTGAAACGAGTCTTTGAGAAGGCACTTCAGAAACTCGAAAGCCTCTCACCAGTTTTGTAATTGAAAATAACTCTTTGATGTGGCTCCAAAAAATGTTAGGAGTGGTTTGCCGTTTACGACATTTTCGTGAAGAATCGGCAGATTCGCCCAAATAAGCAAGAACAGGTCCGGAGCATTAAATCCGCTGAATGTCTTTGATATGTCAAACCTTCGTATTAAATAAACTTCTTAAAAGTCGAATCACATGAATGCAGCACTGACGTTGTCAATCAGTACAGAAACTCTGTTAAGCCCAGACAGGTTTTACTACAAAAAGGAAGCTAAAATTTTGAGAAAAATGAAAAAGCAGACTGTCTGAGTAACCATATGCACATAACCCTTCGTGTATACTATGATGCCAAGGCTCTATTTCTCCACATTTTACTATTGACAGAAAATATATCCCGCGTTGCGTATTTTTCAGTTTTTCGCATGTGCAGTTTCTCTATCTGTCGGACAACCAATTCCAAGTGCTACCCCACCTGTTGCTTGAACAAATGTCAAGTCTCCGGCAAGTATTCCTGCATGGAAACCCATGGGAATGCTCGTGTCATATGCAGTGGCTGCATCAGTGGATGAGGGAAAGCGGAAAGCACAGGTTTGATACGGTTAAAAATAAGACAACTCGACTCCGCAATTTCATTTTGTGACTGCGCAAGTGTTATCAAAAACCAAATTAGTCTGTTGATGGTTGTCTTGCGACTACCAAGAGTCTGGTTAAGCTTTGCCTGACGCAAAAAACATTAATTTGAACAACTTCTTAGCTGTTGGTGCATTTGCATTGCTACATTCGTGCGCTATGAGCTATTACAGCTTTTTATCTTTCTTCATTGCCGGATGCTTGAACAGTATACAAAAAAGGAAGTGTCATTTACGACATGTGTCTAACACGGAAATGCTGTTGAACAACATGACATTCATTGACAACCTTCGCCAGAATTATTTCAAGAAAAAAATATAACTCCACATTCTCCTTTCTTGCTTCCCAAAAGATGGTGCTTGTCTCGCTGGCCAGACTACAGCACAACCAGCGAACTTTTGCTGCATGTGGCAACGCAGCAGTACCGGCAAAGATCGCGCATCATGGTTGTGTTCAGCCATTTACGGCGCTGTTTTGAAGTGTCGAAGTTCAGGCACAGCGTCATTTTTCCCGAATTATAAGATTATCGCCGATGACCACAGTGACTTGAATAACAGCAAGTACTTCAAGCACGTTCTTTTATCTTGACAGGTTCGAACGTGCTTTTTGCCGAAAACAATGCAAGACACGTTTGTATCTCTCACACGGTTGACATTGAAAAATCAACATTATTATTTTGTTAGTGTATCAGTATCGGATGGTTGGTAAGTTCAAAGTAGTTTGGTGAGCACAATGACAAGAATTACGATCATCAACGACCAAGACCAACATTTCAAATGCGATCAGTAAACAAATAAATGCGACATTGCAACGAATCAGTTTCAGTAGGATAAACGCCAAATAATCAAAAATCAAAAAATTAACGACTTCTAAGCTTTTTGTAAGCTAACGTTGTTCCAGAGTTGACCTGTTACGATTGACATCTGCCGCAGATTAGGCACAGCCAGGTTACGTTACAATCATATACTACCCCAGACAGAACGGCTCTGTAGATAACGTGCATTGTACGTCAGCGTCTCCCGTCAGAGAATAAAGCCGACAACGCCGCAAGATACAGTAGATAGCGTGTGCGAGGTGCGCATAGCCGGTGGAAATGAGGATGAGTCAGGCTGCATTACCCAATCATTGCCCGCGTTTGAACAGGAGAAAATTAAAATGACAGACTTGTCTTTTGTAAACTTGTCAGGGCCGCGGTCAACCATAACAACCGTACGTCACCACAAAGCTCACTTTTCTACTGCTTGTTGTTCCTAACTTCGCGTATGTGCTGCGTTAAATGCGCTGAGGTAATGTGCAAATATAGCGTCATTGTTTTTTCAATATGCTTCAAAAAGCGTAGTTTCTCATTTTTCAATATTTTCTTAAAATCTTTCCGGAATACCAAAATATATATCTTTTGAAGAGTGGAATATATTTGAAAAGCTTTAAAGTTGTTATGAGAAGAGTAAACAAAATATTCGTTCGAGTTATTGCTATTATTTCCATTGTGAGGTAATGAAAAATCGGGAAAGAAACAAACAATCAATCATACACCAAACGCCATGATTCGCAAACAAAGCTTTGTTCCGTCTAATTAAAAATCAAAACAAGCATAAAATTGCGTTTTCGAATGTGATGTCACTGCAAGTTTTGCTAATATCGAGCGAAATAAATAAAGAAACAACAAATATTCAGTCAAACAAATGCGACGTTACAAATATTTTAGCAAGCACTTGGGGCTGGATTCATTTAGCGTTAAAACCTTCAAATCTTGGCGAGCAATGAGTGCTTTCTGTAGCCTTTCATAGCTTAGCAGAATGTTTCCGAACAATATATAAGAAGTGAACAATCAATTTTCGAAATGTGTTGTTTGAACTTTTCTTTGTTTCATTTCAAACGCTCAGTAATGCTTGGTTACTTTTGATTACTTGGAACCAGAAACAAGCCCTTTGCAAGGATTATTACGAAAAAGAAACATTTTATACAACAATGCTTGTGCAATTGTGACGCGCAAAAACAGCAAAAATCCAAAAAAACGGACTGCAATAATTACCGAAAGTTTTTACAACGTTGCAATGTAAAACCATACACAAAAATTAGTTGACAGGTATTTTCAAGCATATTTCAATCGTAAGTTGCCTTCATGAGATGCTTTCGTGGGATGAACTGTGAATTTCGTTATGAAGCTTTACGCGACACCACACTGTGCAGGTGCAAACAAAGTGTGTTTGGTGGAAAGAAAGATCTCGTGTGCCCTGTCTGCGCAACGCCGTTTCATCTTGAGGATCAAGATGTCGTTCGAATGCCCTTGGACAACTTGACATGCTTAGCTCCTTCTCCAAAGGTCAACCATCCAGGAGCTGCCACAGAGAAGTTTACCATCGACTCAACCTCTTTGGAACTAATGCATGGTACGAGCTAACTGATCTAAATAGAAGTTACGACGTGGTTACTTTCTCCCGCAGTAAAGCGAATATAATGTCCTTTTGAAATTTACTTTCAAGTTTTATCAGCGTAGAATCTGATCGTTTTCTCGTCCAAACCCTGTCGCGTTTTTGCTTGTTATTTCAACCCCTACAGGCAAGTAGGGCCGTTGCAAGAATTGAAAGTTTGGGGTTGCATCAGATTTTGGGGGTGGAAGAATATTTCATTGGAATCGATGTCCACAGATTCAATAATTCACAAAATATAACTCTAGCAAACTTTCTGTGTCTAGAAGCGGAAACAATCTCTGCCTGTTATGCTGAGTGCGTAACAACTGTACCAACGTTTTTACCTGCAAGCCGGATGACTGAACGCTGTTATGTGGTTTAACGTGACTGGGGATACCGCGCTTCCTCTTGAAGAGACTAATAAGAGACGGATAGAATTCTACAACTCCGTGACTAAAGTAACGCAGCTCGTTTGTCTCCAGAAAACTCTTTTGATGCCGCTGAGGTTTTTGTTCCATGTGATGATGCCAGATAAGATTTTGGAGGCTTCAAGAAGCAGCCTGAAACCAGTCCCGTGCACAGCAGCTCGATAGGTGTTGCGCGTTTGTGGTGATGGTTTTGAATATCCTTACTATGACCTATCCGCATCACATTTACTTTTTTCCTTACTTTTAGGCATAACCGTACAGCTTTTATGCTTTTGTCTTGTCAAAACATTTTTGCGCAGTGATTGAGCTAACAAAAAAGCAAAACGCCTGAAAAACTATTAAGATTAGTGCGTATAATTCCTGTGACTTCAAACAAACTGGTTTACTGAAATGCGCTGAACACGCCCAGCGTCAGGCAGTTTCCTCTGGAAATAGAGGGGCGCTATATTTTGTGTTTATAAACTTCAAACAAAACACCAAGAAAGCAAATACTAAATTGAATATATTAAGTACGGACTGTTAGTTCAACAAACTCTTGCTCTAATCTTTTGCTATTCACCGAGCAAAAAGTAAACCTTATGTTTAACCAAAACGTGCACATTTCAGTTAAGTCTTTGTCATATTTCAACACCGTTCAAAAATGAAATAGAAATAGTAAAACCTGAACGTTTTCAAGTAATTTTTTTAATGAATGTAACGCACTCTTCAAGTTATGTGCCACTCATCATGGCCAGCGGTGGTCAGTGCTTGCAAAAGTGAGCAAACGATTTTCCACCACAAATATCGACCACCTGTGTTGGAACATCGATCATTTTTTAAGTATAGTTTTCCGTCAACGCCTCCGCCATGACAGATTGACTGACGCGATGCGATATCATCTCAGAAACGTCGCGTCGGCATGGGCGCATGGGACCAAATGGCTTGCCGGATGACCGCGCATACACCTTGCTTGTTTGTTTTGTTCCCGAGATTTTGCAAACAAGAGCAAGGTGAGGCTTGCTATTAACTGCACAAGCGCAGTAACGTTTATCTCCGATCATGCATCGATATATTCAACCAAACCGTCTGTGAAGACCCCGACGTTAGCTGACATTTGCTGATAGCAGTTAGAAACTGACTGAAAAATGTGAAATCCTTATTGCTTACTCATGCTTACCAAAAAAAGCATGCTGTGCACAGCACAAGCCAGTAAGTACAAACACCACTGGCTTCTGTTCTGTCGCAAAATAAGCAGCAAGTTTTTGTGATTATGTCATTTTGGGACCTGCTTTGAATCGGGGAAAGAGCGAGGTCTGTGATCGACACCATTTGCTGAAAATTTCCCAACTATTTGAAGCAATGCGACAGTACATGGATTAGGAGCAACCAATAAGCAAAAGCTTGAGTGATACGTCTGGCGTGATATGTAGAAAACTGCCGGAACAACGAGTATGATGTGACACTAACAACAATTAATCTTATCGCATCTCCGTCAGGTATGAACGGTTTAATTGCCAATAACTCCCCGCTTCAGTGTCGTAACTCAGCCATTCAAGTTTTGCAACAAAGACAGCAGGCACGTCCTTCTTCAACATCCATTAAGAGATCAAGTGTTTGAATATGGAAGTGCCTTTTCAGAACATCCTTTTTCTAGCGGATATTTGTCGCAAACGAATAAACCATGCGTTCTGAACATAGTTAATCAAATATTGACACGCCACAAATATTTAAAAAGCTTAATTTCTGTCAACGAAATATTCGTAAAAAGAAGTTTGCACGTTTTGTGTGAGGAGCCAACTCACCAAACGTCGAGCGCGAGTTTAAACTCAGTATTCTTGTGTTGTTAGAAACGCGTACTTTCGTGGTTTGTCACCAAGTGCAACCGAATACCAGGTAATCTTGGAACTGTGATGTCTTTGAAGAAATTGTCTGGAAAGATTTTAGCAAATCTTCAGTTTTAACAAAGTTGTTATCAACCATCACAAATTTTACTTTTTCCATTTCAAACAACCATTTTTGAACAAAAACCTTTTGCACACGACACGTGCAAAAATTCTTTTAGACTGAGATGATTGGTTTTATGGCGATCTATAAATCCATTCCAACCTTCGTTATTATTTCCTATGAGACAGCTAGCTTACCATTCCATAAATTATTATGAACTTCTTGCTACCCAAAATTCTGACATTTTGTGAACAATAAAAACGTCTTTCATGTAGTCTATGCAACTATCAGCATAAATTGTAGCAAACGCATCAAAGCTTGACCACAAAAAAGAAAACCCTGCCTTATGAATAAAAAAATGTTACTTTTACGTTGAAATGAAAGTGCATTGGAATGGCTTGTGTTTTTAAATATTACTTTTATTTGAAATTACTGACCAATTAAGGTCAAGTCAAGCTCATGAAATGATGACCAGTTTCAGCAGTACCTCTGGGAGACCAATATGAACCAGTAAAATATGTAGTAGTCTACCTCCCACGTCGACCAGCGTTGTTTATCTTAAAACGCCCTGCTTGTGGGGAAGAAATGTAGAGTAGAATCAGCGGTTCCACCGAGCGCTTAAATGGATTTCAGTGGCATAAGATCCTGCCGCTGATAGAACTTTAAGTCTTACCAAAAATTAGCGCAAGAGCCGCTGGATGTTTGAAATGAAAAATGTCTGAATGTTTTGAGATGCTTGGTGTCTGGTTCAAAGATTGTGCATTGTCAACATCTTTCACGCATCAGTTCTTCCCCAAATCGTTGTTGTACACCAACGTATTCATTTACTGCTAATAGCATGAAGCGAAACCTTAGGAGAGTTTTAGTTTTTATGAAGTGTGTGTTTAGAGAAATAGCTTGAAAATGGCTGTGGTTTACGCAGCTGGCTCAACTTAATGACCATAAAAAATGACAGCTCTGATCTCAAAAAACATGAAAAATGATTGTTTGTCAAATGCTTTTGAGAAACAATAAAGATTGTTCTCGGGTTCCGTAGAACAGCCCCTTAGTTAGGTCCATGCAATAACTATATCCTAGCCTGCCGCTGTAACTGAAAGAACATGGTTAGTTGAGGGAAAAATTGTAACGTATGTGGTGAGTCTATTGCGTTCAGTAGTATGGCTGCTGGTGGCACAGGTCTGAACGAAATGCAAGTCATGACACGACGAATGTTGCGATCTGGCGTCGCGTCACAAAGAGATCAATGTTTCACACGCCCAAGAGGTACAGGGTCAGTGAGAAGCATTAATCACTGACAGCCGTGAAAAAATCAATGCTTTTACCATGGCCGTGACATTGCAGTCTACGAAGTGAAAACAACATCAAAAGCTACCCACTCGCATTGCAACTCGTTGTGGTCGGCAAGCGTGACCGACCACTGCTTTCTCGATGGATGTTACGCTTTTACCAAAACTCTTTACAAAAATCGATTTGAGGAGAATATTTTCTTCATTCGGTTGGATGTTGTTTTAGTTGCATTTTCTCTCAGCAAACCATAACTATCGTTCTGTATCTAAGAACAATATGACAATAATCCGTTTGGTAATGTTGGTGCAGCTGTAAATCTTTCTCAACGAATCTCACCAATTTCATTTTCGACGATCTCTTGTTTCTCTGATGAAACTTCCAAATATATCGGAAGAGTCGCAATGCCCATTCCATTCATTGCCAGGCAGCTAAATATGAGTGAATTTTAGAAACAACTGGGTATTATTTCAGCAAACTCTACTCGTTTTTATACATCCTTGTACTGACCACTGTGAGAAAATTGAACTTTTTTATGAGAAGAGAACCATTGTTAAACGTCCTGGGTCCTTGTAGAATGCTAGCCTCTCCAATCAGCAGATTAATGTCGGGTGTCCTCCATGCAATCCTGGTAAGTGGAACAGCCTGACAAATTGGTAAAACGTAAATCTTGCAAGATTTCTATTGATTTCGATGGATACGTTCATTGTAATCGCATGAGCAATGTAAGAACTAATTGTAAATTTAACTAGCTGTTTGTAGCACTTTTGAAAACGCATAGAAGGCATGTCTAAATTAATTTCAATATTTTCGAGTTACACATGACATTTTGATTAGTATAATTTAAAATTTCAGGAGAGCGAATCAAGAACTTAAGAAAACTTCAAAGGCCATGTTTGAATATTTCATCTCATATATTTGTTTATAAGCAAGCCTTATTCTTAATTATTCAAAATGGGACTTTTGGCAAAAGGCATCGCTTGCAAGGTTCAGGACTGAGTATGCGTGGTGTTATGTGAAATCGATTTATTATTATAAACATTTTCTGATAGATTCCACCTCGTCGCGCTTGTGGAGGATAATCATTTCAAAAATGAAAAATATAAATTTCGCTGCGACTGGTTTCATCTAATTGATTATATATGAGTCTATTTATCAGTGGATGTTGGTTCCATTCAACAAGTTAAAAAATTTAAGCTGGCCCTGTGGCAGTTCTCAGGAAAAGAGATGCGTGTCACGGATTGCCAACATCATATGTTTCAACGTAGAAATGCTCACACTAATTGAACACGTTGCTCTCCATTCTTCACCAACTGTTGCGCTTCGGCGCAGAGGTCGGGATATTTGACTCTAAGTGCATTGGGTACTTATTGATCAAGGTTTGCTCATCAGGCTCAGAAAACAAGACGAAGATCGTCCTTGTAGATTTTTAAGTTAGGTGTAACGCGTACTTGACTGGTTCTTAGATGGAAATTATGTCAGAGTTCTCGATGCTTGTAAGCAGAGTTCCATACACATTTCTGGCAGAACCAGACTAAGAAAATTATTGCAAAATCTTGTTCGCGCAATAAACCGATTATTAGGCATTGGCATTGTTGCAACCTCTCCGGTGGTGTTGCGTTGATTGTGTGATTCACCACGAACGGGGTGCGTGAAGAATAACACCATCGTATGTGTAGCGCGAGCAAGCAACAAAAAGAGAGATTGCGACGCATCATCTCTATTGTTGCTTGCTGCCACGATGCGAAGCTTTGCGCATATGCCGCTCGGGATTTCCGATCGCAACAACATTAGGGTGTTAATACCGCGAAACCACTGTCGCACTAACGATTTACTCACATGGTTGTACCAGACATAGGTAGTTTAGCAGTGTTGCAGTCAAAGAATCCGATTTCATAAAACTGTTAACCTGTGATAAATTTGATTCGATTTGGTGAACTTGACCAAGTAAAATATCAAAATTCTAGTCCCTAACGTGACCATTACCATCATTTTGATATTTTGTTTAACTGAAGTTTTATTCCTTTATTTCTTCATGTTTATGATCACTAAGCGAGCTGAGAATCGATACTGAAATTTCTGTGGTTATACTGTATATACTACTTCTACATAGGCTACTTTAGAATGACGCAATAGAATATAGGGCAAGCGTAACTAGCATAGTCGTGAGATTGTACGGGGTTGTGCGTTCTGGCAATAATTGCACACTGCAAACATCTGTGACCCTGTTTCAACGCAGCTTTTATTAACTAGGTTCATTTTTTGACCTAACGAGATTTAAGTCTTACATTGGAAGAAAAAGCTGAACCGTCTCGCATAGCAGCGTGTGATTAATTTGTCGACGTCGAAATTGAATCTCGCTTGAAAACATTTTAGCGACTTTGTTGGACGCTAACCTTCTTGGTGGCTTTCTCAATAGGTTTTTGACCAGTATGTAAAAAACTACCGAACAAACCCGCTTATGAAACGCTTTGACACCCGAAAGATTGACGTTTTGAACTTTGACCTTATCCGTCCTGTGTTTCGAAAATTCAGCTCTTTGTTTCAAATCATTGACTGACTGATGTAAATTGTCCGCTCATCAGCGAGCTTTGTCCATCATATATTCTAAAAATTTGTTACATGCGCATTTTTGGTTAAAACACAGTTTGATTTTCGTTTTGTTGCATTTTGTTTACACTGATAGCAACGGATAATTGCGATTAAACTTTTTGGTGTTTGTTAAAAACCTATATCAGGAAAAGCGAGAGCGAGGACATGAAATGATTAAAGCTACTGAGCTATTTCACTGTGCTTGAATTATAATTCGCTTTCACTAGCACCCTACGATCTGCAAATAATAAATTAATGTATAGCACTTCTTCGTACCAAAAGATAGGAGTCGTCTCTAACTGATGACATTTGTGACAATATTATAGACCAAATGTTCAAACATTTGTATCAAAATTTCCTGAGTTTATTATGGACGCGTCCGAAGCGTAAATCGGATTCATGAATAACCAGATCACGGATGTTGTCCGGTCTGTAAACTTTGCGATTTTGCTGATAGAAATGGCTTCAAACTTTACAAATGTTTCACTCCTAATGGACCTTTCACACACCGGTGATTATCTGACTTAGACAAACCAAGTGTTACGACTCTTCAACCGCAGTAGCATGTCTTTCTCAGAATGCAAAGCATGAAAATTAGTTTCCACAAAATCGCTTCCGATGGTTAAATACAACAACTTGATAAAAAGTTTGCAAAAGCCACATTTTTCTTTATGAAAAAAAGAAATGTTAGCACTGAGTAAACCTCCCATTTTGAAGAAACAATTTGGAGAGTGTATCGTAATTAAACCGTTGACTCCAATTCGGTAGAGCAGTTCGTGATGGACCAGCAGTAAACGGGAGTTACGCAAGCGTGATGGTCTTATACAGTTGAGTTCAAGAGATTCAGACAAAAGCTAATATCCGTGTGATTTCCCGGATCCACATTACATCCTGGCGTTTTCCTCCTGGGCAGAGTGGATATGCTTTCTCTACATTGTACTTGTCGAGCCCTTCCATTATAATAAGTACGACATGCTCGAAATTAGTGGTTCTCAAACTTTGTCTGAGCGCGTAGCACCTGGGATTCTCGTACTGTCACCGCGTATACGCTCTGCGTCAGGAAGTCATTCACCAAATATCATTCGATCAAAAATTTGGAACACTACATTTCATGCATAAGCGACATGTGCAAAATGGCCGTGAGAAATATAATAGTCATTGTTGTCAATCAATTGGAAAAGTGCATGGAAATGCAGGAATTCATAAATAGAACCCGATAAGCAAAAGTTGTGAATACTATTTTCTTTGTGAAAAAAATAAATAAAAGTTAGGTCTATTCGCGTACCACTTGGGAGGCTTTCGCCTACCATTAGTGTTACGCGTACCACAGGTTGGGAACCGCACTGCTCCAACGTGTTTCCCTGCACGGAAACACTCACACAGTTTTGTCTTTTATTGCCTGGCGTATGGATTTTCAGCTTGTCATATTCCTATTTTATCGCCAAACTTTGTGAGTTTGCTGTCCAACGGCACATTTCGCTGATGTAGACAGGCTTTTGTCCAACTTTTGATCGCCCTAATGCCATAAACATTTTCCATTTCAAAAATTTATTTTTCAGAGTCAACTAAATATTTTCCCTTACATCCACCAATAAACCATTTGTCGTTGCATTTGTTTTACTTTTTTATCAGAGCAACTTCTCTTCAGGATTGGAAGAAATGAAAAAGTTCACATGAGCCTTAGGTTGGATGGCCAAATGGGACCCCTAGTTTCAGTTTATTGTGACGCCACACAAAGACCGACGACAATTGTTACGATGAATGTCAACGCCAACTACACTTACATCGGATCGTTTGAAGTGCCGATGGAATGCACTGTCGAGCACCCAGAAAGTGCAGACAGACTAAATGAAATCTTGATGCCGTACCTTCACTCAGCCCTGCTCTTCACACGAACGGACAAGTCATCCCAACCAGTCAACGGTCATGATGATTACACAGTAGAGGTTGATATATTGTTCAGTTATTTCAATCGTTCTTGCCGTATGTCCGTATTAAATTAAAGTAAATGAGATTCTCACAATTTCCATTTAGCGATCTGTCAATTTCAAATCCGTGTGTTGTGCAGATCCAAGGCGAACCTTTTGAGCCCTTGGCGCCGGCCGCTTCTGGCCTTCGCATTGAATCTGCATCTTTACTTGAAAGTTCACCTGTTTTGAAGAGTCGTTCATCAACATTGACTATTGTTGGAAACAAGTTCTACCCCGAGGTGAGACAAGCTATGCTACCACCATATGATGACAGCAAGTTAATTGTCTGCTAAGCGTCTTTTAACTTAGTCATTCACCCTTTTATTAATTTATTTATTATAAAAGCACATCAGTGGCCATAATGTAGACTCGATTGTAGAACCTTAATATTTGTTAAAAGAGAAGAAACAACAATCATATTGGAAAGTTTCACTCATAATCATAAATCTCAACCGCCGTGCGAAAGCCTTTGTGTGGCACATACTCTTTCATATTTACAAAATTATCAATCACCCGATACATAGGAGCTCATTGGACCAGTAAAAACGCATGTTTTAAAGAAGTGCGTTAATTTGTAAATATCACGGATGGCTGCAAAAATGACAAAACTTTTCTTGCGTTTGGGCGTCGAAAGCAATATTTGAAGAATGCACGGATTCTAATTTTGTGACGTCAACATACACAGCAGCAAATTTGTTGCTTCATCTTAGAAAATGGGAGTGATTTATCTTCTCCCTTGAACTGTGTTTGTTTTCAGTCTCGAGTTACGTCATAAGCTCGGGTCAGAGACTGTTAACGTTTACCTAAAGAAAATACATCTTATTTGTCGCCTGCGGCGGATGTCTGTTTGTGAAAAGACAACTTTAAAAGCTCGGTACTGAAATCTCTCACATCCGTCATACAAAGCCATCACACGCGTTAATATTTTCATTGTTTTTTTTATTTACAGCTACGGAAGCTTGGTTTACTGTTTCAAACCACAGTGGAATATGAGCCTGGTGAAGAAAGTTCTGTAGCGGACGAACCGTGGACAATGCTCATGAAGCCGGCTCCAACAACAATAGACTCAGCATTGGCCTTAAAAGGCAAGACCGTTGTTCTGAAATGTAAAGCGATGGGATATCCTCGAACATCTCTTTCGTGGGTAAGACCTGTCTGGGAACTTGAATAATCTACAAAGAGTTCTAACGAGCTGTTTCTTTAACTAACAAGAATTGGTTTGAATTCAACATTTTAACAAGAATTTAATTTCTTAACACGTTTAGATCCACATCCTGCCTAGAGGATCAGGTTTGCCACAAACGCAGTTTACTTGTAACGTAAATGCAGAAAAAGTTATGAAACTAACCTTCTGCAAACATTTATGCTCCTGGCAACACAAACTTTGCCTGGTTCCATTTTTTCATCACTCATATATTGCCAGTTTTTATTTTCAATCCAGATCTTCCATGAAATCAAAGGGTTGTTTGGTCATTTGTGCAGTTTAAAGTTTTAACGGCGGGGTATGATCGCAATGCATTGAAAATATTTTTAACAGTGTTTCCATTGCATTATCTCAACTGAGCCATTTTGATGTCTCGCATTACAACACAAACGTCCTTGGTTTTGCGCTTGGATAAAGTAATTTCAGATTAACATGTTCCTTAACATAATTTTCTTTTAAAAATTAAATTCGCGTTCTTTGGCAAGGTTGATTAAGGTTGAATGTACCCACATTTGAAAATATTATCATGACCTGCAGTCATATGACCTTCAGATAAATCAAGGTGATTTCACTTATAAACAAAACTGCCGCAAGCCAACAACTTGTATGTATTAAGGTGACACCGCAGGAACGAGTGTTAAGAATCGGTCGCAGGAATGCACGAATTCGAGTAACCAGACGAGGACAGCTGCTCATACGCGGCGTTGCATCTGGCGATGCAGGAATCTATCGTTGTTTGTCTCAGTCACGTGACAGGCGGCGTTCTGTTGCGAAAGACATCGGTTCCGTTCGTCTTCATGTGATTGACCCGACTGATTCCATTTCTCGACCTCTGCGCCGAAGCGCAACAGTTGGTGAAGAATGGAGAGCAACATGTTCCATTAATGTAAGCATTTCTACGTTCAAACAGATGATGTTGGTAATTCGTGACTCATAATCAATTATTTTAAACCAATCGCAGCGACATTTATAGTTTTCATTTTTTTTAAAGTTGCATTTTCAATAATTTAAAAATAATGCTTGCTATACATAATTTTGTAAGATGCAAAATTCATCCACCCCTTTTGACTTTGCTCTAGATTCGCTTTCCTGAAAATTTAAATTATACGAAGTTAAGTGTCATGTGTACGACGAACGTATGGAATTTAATTTAGAAATGCCTTCTATGCGTTTTCAAAAGTGCTACCAACAGCTAGTTATATTTACAATTAGTTCTTACATTGCTCATGCGATTACAATGAAAGTTTCCATCAAAATCAGTAGAAATCTTGGACGGTTTACATTTTGCCAATTTGTCAGGCTGTTCCACATGCCAGCATTGCATGGAGGACACCCGACGATGATCTGCTAATTGGAGAGGCTAGCATTCCACAAGGACCCAGGACGTTTAAAAATGGTTCTCTTCTCATAAAAAAAGTTCAACATTCTCACAGTGGTCAGTACAGGTATGTATAAAAACAAGTAGTTTATTTGTGGTATTTTTTTATAACTACTTACTAATCATGTTTTTCTACACATACATTACAGCAGCTTTTGCACACTCTCTATTTCAATGTTTGCTGAAGATAATACTTACTTTAACAACATGGTCTGATAAATTGTAAGGAAGTTTCGTCTTGAAACCGATTTTATTCCAGTCGAAACTGAGATTCTCTGTTGCATTATCACACTCATTTTGTAAAATTTTTGAATGCTCTAAATTAAAATTTGTTGAAAGATAAAAATTCTTTAAATGCACATATTTAAAAAATTCCACTTTGCATTTGCATGAAAAAATATTGTCTTATTGTTCAAAGAGCGAATAAACGTTCAAACTACTTTTGAGTGTCTCTGAATTGGTTCTTATTTTATCAATTATAGAAATTGAAACTCGGTTCCTTCATAAAGAGCGCAAAAAATTGATGCTCGCTTGGGCATGTTTACTGTTTTTGGCAAGTTCCGTTGTACCTCGAACATACTCTGCACCAAATGTACTTACAAGATGTGCTGGGGCAATACGCAAATATTTTTCGATCGGTGTCATTTGTTAGTTGCTATAAAAAAAGAAAGTCTATCTACAATTTTGTTCCACAGCTGAAGGTCTGCTTGTTAAGTTGCTTTTCTCTGAAAAAAATACGGTTAAAGTATAGTATAAGCAGGGTTTTTTAAAGGCATTTTAGGGACGAGATTTGGGTCCCTAGAATCAAAGAAAATTATCATCGGGTCCCTAGAGTAAGAGAAAATCGGATCCCTAGAATCAGAGAAATCGGGTCCCTACAGGTCCATGTAGGGTATCTAACATTAAAAAAACTGGTATGAGTGTATTTATTTTTGCAATAGAATTGGGCGCAGGATTTATTTTTCGTTAGATATGTAGAGTATTTCCGCTACAATACTTTTCTATCCTACGCAAGCACGTGGTTACAGCCTTAGAATTCCTCATGCATTTGTGGAACTTGCTTTTATCGAATTAAGCACACAAATGGTGTCACATGGTGAAAACCCTGATTCGACCAGATGCAGGAATTGGTTGCGTGTAATATACAGCGATGAAATAATACCCAGTTGTTTCTAAAATTCGCTCATATTTAGCTGCCTGGCAATGAATGGAATGGGCATCGCGACTCTTCCGATATATTTGGAAGTTTCATCAGAGGAACAAGAGATCGTCGAAAATGAAATTGGTGAGATTCGTTGAGAAAGATTTACAGCTGCACCAACATTGGCAAACGGATTATTGTCATATTGTTCTTAGATACAGATTACTACGACGGCTACGGCGATGATTATGGCTCGTTGAGCAAAAATACGACAGAAACAACATCCGCACCGAGCGAGGAAATCATTCTTCCCCCCAAATCGATGCCACCAAACATTTCATCGAATATCAACGGAGATGAGAAAATTCGACTCACCGTTGATGGCGAGGATGTGGATGGAGGCCCGTCTGTTGCACCAGTCATGACAGAGAAGCCATCTAGCGGTATTGCTACGGCACATGCACTGAGCACCACTGAAGTGCCGGTGGACCATCCATCTATGATCACAACTGTGATACCTCTGCTGATCTCAACATCTATCAACAGCCCTGAGCAGCCTGCAGTGAAAGTGTCCGACGTTCTTGCGACAGTTTCAGACACACGTGGTGAAAATTCATCGCCAGTTTCGAGTGAAATTCCTGCAGGTCCCCAGATAATTCCCACACTCTTGACTGACAGTCAACACAGCAACACCACCCCCCCTTCTGATAAAAGTACATTTTCTACAGAAACTGTATCAACAACAGGGACTACTACGTCTCCCCCCCAAAGTGTGGAGCAAGTACAAGAGATCAGCAGCATTGGTGTCGAAGCCGAGGAAGTAACTGAAGACCAGCAAGTGCCTGACGCAGCATCAACAAAAGGCCCGAAAACCCCTGCGATTTTTGAACCCAAAAAGATAATAAGATTTCTTGAAATACAGAGCAAGCCTGTAACCGACGTTTCGCCGAAATCAGATGACTCTTTTTTGTCCCATGCTAAGTTTGCTGAAAAGAATTTATCCACAGACGGTCACCGTTCCGGTGAAAATTCAAACAACGTCGTTGAAATCGACAAACAACCTACGATCGTACGGCCGGATGTGGTTCCTGTGGAATCGTCAGTAAAGTTCAGTGTCGTGGCAAATACCACCAGCCTTGTGACAAGCGGAGTAGAACCAGCACCTACTTTAATCACCCAACTGAAAATTCAGTGAGTAATGACAGCTTTTTAGGCTACTTTGTAAGCTAGCCCAACGCGGACGACAATGCGAGTTGATACTAAAGGTTACATGTGCTTCACGACTGCTTCATACATTAAATGTCTTTGAAAACAGCGCATTGGGCAATATTTTGCAACTGCATTTTAAATGCATCATGCATTCTATATGCGTTTGGCCTGTGCTTAAACTTCTGTCTCGGAGATTGTCAGCGTACTCCATGAATCGAGATTAGTTCGCCTTAGCAAAATGAAATTCAGAAGTTTGACAGATCCACTTTCTTGCTCGACCCCGAAAAAATGCAGATGGAAATTTCGAAAGAAAAATGCATTTTGGTCCACTGGCTTTATCTAACATTCCGATCATGATGAAATGTTGTCAAATTAGCCTGAAGGGTCACGACTTTTACCTTTGCCCCACTAGGAAGTGATCGCAGAAAATCGTCAACAGCAACAAACACAGGCCTACACTGCACATGCGTTTGCTTGAATCAAGAAGATTGAAGTTGATCGTCAATGGTTTTGTTGGAAATAAGCGTAGTTACCATAATTTGGCTGCAGTCATGATATTTTGCTTAGCATTTTATTTGTTTTCTCAGGCAAGAAGATGGCGCAACGACCGGAATACCAAAAGAACGGTTTCTGGGTAAAACGAGTACATTTTCTTTTCTTGTTGTTTGGCTGATTAGCAATAAATGAGTCAGATCTCGCAAAATGGACCGCGGTAGTGAAAGGAGCTCTGGTCTGTCTTGAATCATTTATTTCTGCACTTTTTAGACTCGGAACCTTCCGGTGAGCTGTCCAGCACTGTAGAACTACAACAGACCAGGTAATTAATAAGTTCCCCTTACCACGTTTGTTAACTTCAGCAACAGCATCTCAAAATTAATGTACTTTTGTTTAAGAGTAGAGTTCAATAAGGAAACATCACCAAAATGTTTTAGCCTGCCGCACACTCCTTTTGCGAAAGTTCCCTGGAGGGTGACTCTTACCGTTTCTATCAAAGGGGCGTTCTCTCTACATTAGTAGAGATTCTGCCGTACTACTAAAAATTCGTTTAACTTAAAATCAAACATTCAGTGAAATTTCTATTCCTTAAAACATGCATAATAACATTTTTTCAATTTCACCTGTTTATGAAGCCCTTACTAAAATTATGAAAAATGACGTTGTTCATAATTTTGGGGATGTTTGTTTTTTATACCAAATAAATTGCTTTTAAACGCATATTTTTCCGTTGTAGTTCTTTGCTGCAATCAACTTTGATAAGCATATAATCACCAGCAATTACGAACGATGATTAACAGACGAAAAGAAACCAGGCAGGTGGTGGAAAAACCCATACAAGCCAACTATGGAGAATCGCTGACAATTTCTTGCCCAGCACCAAGCAAAGGTCGGCAGGATGTCATTTGGTCTTTTCAAGGCAACTCTTCACTCAATTCTGAAACAACGTCCACGCGTAACCTGTCCTCTTTGCTTCAAGCTGCCACTGGTTCGAACCTTCTCGTCATTGAAAAGTGAGCTATTGGACATTCCAGATTATGACTGAATACTTAACGTAAATTGCCTGACTTCTGCGAATTGACTAAGTTACGTTATTTGTGCACGTCTTTCAAGGCTTAATTCTTCATCTTCTTTGATCAAATATCCATATCTTTCAGGCTTGACCTGCGACACAACGGAATATATTCATGCAGCGCAAGCTATGAAAATTTCGAAGTCATTCACAACATTCAGGTTGATGTTCAAACCTCTCCTCCTAGATTTATCAACATGCCAGATCGGCAGGTTGCTGTCAACTATGGGGAATCGACGGCAATTGCGTGCAACGCTGCCGGTAAATGGAAAGCTGTGTGTTTTCAGTTGAAGTGATGCACGAGATATAAGTTGTCAAAGCATTTGTTTTATGACATCATCAACACATACACACTACCGAACAAGTCATGCGTCTAAGGATCAAACATAGCAAGCAAAAGCGAAGAAAAGTTTACACCTTCTTTCATCGGAGGTAAAAACATACAAACTGAAAACTGTTTTTAATTTTAGATTCAACAGCTTAAGTAGCGAAAGGGAGAGTCTTCTTGGAGCAGTCAGTTATAACAGATGGTACATGAACGTCCACGTCCTCAATTTTCACGGTTTGCTGGCTGACTTAGCATTACTTGCTCTTTATTTCGTCACAAACAATAAACCAGCAAGACTACAAAGAACTTGAGTTGGAGTAGTGCTACAACATGATAAAAAATGGCGGGTCTCTTCATCCAGCTTTTACCAATAGGATGTCATCAATACGACAGGTGTCATCGCTGCGAAACAGATAAAATATAGCATGTAGTCTGCAAAATTGACCTCACTGCGACCAAACCAGTGCCCACTCACAGGAAACTATTACGGGAACACGGACCGCATTTTCGAAAAAGTTGAAATTAAGTAAAAAGTAGTTTTCACAAATATTTCCACCTATAACAAAAAATCGGTGGTGCTGTTTTGTCACATCTTTATATTCAATTTTTGTGCTCATCAAAACCCTTTCTTCTCATCCCTGTGCAATGAAATAAATCCTGTGGCAGGTACTCCGTGAAAAAAGCTGCGCCAACCCTGAATTTTTGGCAATAAGATGCTTTCATTGCAATTTTGTTATCAAGGGATTCCGAATCCGGCGATCAGCTGGTCTTGGCCTCAAAACGGTTTGTTATCCCCACGTGCAGGAGGAGGAACATCAATTTATACTGATCCGGACAATGTTCTGCACCTGCAGAATGTAAGTGATGCTGGTAATAACTGGTCTTTACAGAAAAACTGCACGGCTAAATCCAGTTGACTTGCACAGGTCGTACCTGACTTTGGTGTCATGTTTCTGTGCTCCGCCTCGAACGTCGCTGGGAAGCTGATGAAAGAAATAGATATCAGGGTAGTGTCTGCAGCACCGAAAATAGCATCGAGCCTGCAAACGACCTACACCGTGGTAGAAGGAAGATCTGCAGTGCTGGATTGCCAAGCTTCCGCAATACCATTAGCAAGGTTAGTTATTTGGATTAAGCAATGGAAATTGCATTGTCGGCAATCTTGAAAAATCGCAAACAACGGTAATTGTGAAAATAGGAGAAAGCTTGTGTGATTGTCACGTCATATCTGTAGTTGTTACGTTACTATGTTTACAAGTAGGAGTGATCAAATTTTTTACCGTATCGTTTCTTGGTTGTGCGCAATGGCGACTCAGGCACTCGGGCTCCTCGGGCTTAGCTCGAGTCTTGGATTACGATTGATATTGTAAAATGTAAGCTTATTTCCTTTGTACATTTGTGCCACCACCCACTTGACTAATTAAGGTTGTTAACTCGGGCTCTTTTCATTGGGACTTGTCACTGTTCATACATTTTCGTTCCACGTCTGGTCTTTCGCGTTCATGTTGCCGGTGACCTGAATCAAAAAATATCGTTCGTAGCAAGCGTTCTTCGGCTTCATTCTCTTGCGGTTTACTCGGGCTCATGCGTTAGATTTTCAAAATATAATTCATTTCAGATTGAATTTATTTTCTGAAACAATGGATTTGCATAGAGCATTGGATTGAAATTACAACCTACGGACAATGCCCATTCGAGAATAATTTCAAACGAACGATAAATTGTCCAGTAACTCGGGCTAAAATGGGGGGGCGCAGAGGACTAACTGGCGTTACCATTGGTCTGTGACGTATGTTACGCAACAATCGACGAGTTCTCATGAGAACGACTCTTTCGTTGTTACGTAATTGACGTCATAGAGCATCGGTAGTGCTAGCCGGTGTCAAGTGAAATTTCTGACTTGCGAAATTTCTGACTTCACACCATGTGCGCATGCACAGAATCATATTTTACATATCAAATACGCTGAGAAAATTGATGATTAGGGCTTAGGCTTTGGTGTTTGGGTAAGTATGTCGGGTTAGGGTTTGGGTTAGGGGTTAGGGTTAGAAAAAGAAATATAATTGAGGTCTAAGACCAAGTCCAATTTTTTCAGTGATCATACGTACTTATTCCCATTATTATAGCTTGTTGTGAGTATCTGACATCTAACCAAAAAGTTTTAATTGACACAACACACATCAAAAAGTTATCACCAAGCCTTTTTCTTTACTCTGAGAAGCAAAATAACTGACAAACAATAGGTCCGAAATTTCGTAGAGGTCAGAAATTTCGCTTGCCACCGGAATGAGAGCAAATGGGAATTTCCCTGACGTAAGCCTCGAAAGGTTGCATTGATTCAGTATAAATCGCGACTTTTAGATCAGTTTGCTTTGCAAAGCTTTTTATTATATGGACTGTATGTAGACCTACCATACGTCCCGGTTTGGCCGGGACTGTCCCGGTTTAAACGTCTGTCCCGGTGTTCCGTCCCGGTTAGCAAAATGTCCCGGAATTTCACTTCAGTGAAATTTTCAAAATGAACTCTCGCCTGATGATGCATTGTTATGAAATAATTCCGCTCAATTGTCATTTGTAAAATTGGGGGCTTATTGTTGCGTCATTTTTCTCTTCATCGTGAGATCAGACAAGGGTGTCGCGAGATAATTCCAATTTAAATAAAACTTTAAGACAAAGTAACAACAAATTTCCCTTCTAATCTAAATACAATACTTTATATGTGTTCTCAGACAATCTTAAAACAAATAAATAAGATATAAATTTTCCCAAGCTCAGGCCTTCGGCCGCTCGTCAGGTTATTTCATTCAGGTTTTGAATTTGTCCCGGCCTAAGCCTAAGAAATTATGGTAAGTCTAACTGTATGCGAAATATGTGATCAGCCCGAGCGACGCTGTTGACCCAGAGTGGTCCTGATTGTGCATCCAAGTTCACCACAGACGTGTAAAACAAAATGTTTTTTTATTACCGGTATCAACCCATACCTCAATTAGTCACAAGTTGACTACAACAGTACAGTAATTTGAATTGATGAGCAAAAATTTTTTGGGAATGTTTTTGTTTTTTATCGATGAAATGAGAAGGAAATGTGTAAAAACCAAGCGCAATACAAGAGGCATTATGCCAAAGAGCGTTTTAAATCTAACTTGTTTTTCATTTAATTAAAAGTTTCCCTCTCACGATGCCATTAATTACTATCTTTGCAATCGTTACTGAAACAAAATACTAATTTTTCGGTGCTTTCACAGATATTCTTGGACATTGCCAGACGGCCAAGTAATGAACAGTAGCGCTGCTGTCAGATATCGGAAAAGAATAAGTTCAAACGGCAGTTTGACTTTGGAGACAGTGGCAGCGCAAGACGCAGGTTATTATGTGGAAACAGTGTGTCATAAGACCATGCTCAATATGCACTTTACTCTAAAAAATTTCTTTTTCATTCTCTCTACGGTAGTGCAAAACGATCAAAAAATAACTGCCACGCAACAGGCGTTTTCTGCTTTCAACTTCAAGCAGGTGCTTGATCTCTCGAAGAACGCAACGCTCTCCTCGCAACCCAGTCGTTGCCGGAGGAAGCAGTTGTATTTTGGCGTAGCTGCAAAGTTAAGAAAGTAATGAAATATACTGACAAGTTCTTGCAGATATTTTTTGCTAGACTGGCCATCTATTCACATCCATTTCCGCAAGACCATTTTAAGATAATTTAATCATGATAGTGCAGTGTTGCGCAAACATTTTATTTTTCCCGATCCGTACAATCTCTTCTCTATAAAATTCATGCTCGCTAATACTGTTCAGGCCTACAGAGTTTAAAAATATTTCCTGCTGTGTCAGATAAACCGTGCATCAGACGCGTATTATAACATTGATGGGAAATTTAAAATATTTGAATCATACCGCAAGAATTTAAAACAAATTGACTAAAACAAGAATTATAGCTTTTTACTCGTTTTGTATCTCTTGAAATATCTTGTTTGAGCTTACAACTATTGCGATTTTGTTGTTGTAGGGACTTACAGATGCGCCGCCACCAATGCAGTCGGCGAATCTTTCATTGATATCAAAGTTTATGTTCAAGCAGCTGAAGAGAAATTCCACACAACAGATGATCCATCAAAGGTCAATCGAGGTGAGTGGCACTGAAAGTGAAACAACCAGCAGACAAAATAATTGCTAGTGCCTCTATTCTTAACCACCATGATACTATATTATAGGAAGCGAAGTCATACTACGGATTTAATAAGGTCCATATACCAAGTCGTTGGCTTGACGTTAGGCTTTGACGTTACTGAAGTATCGTCCTGGGAAATGAATTGAGAGTTGCAAGGGGCCTGGCATATGGGCTGGTACGTTTCGGGTACTCGCTGCTTTCATCTGTACTCTTATTTGAGTTCGGGTCACGACACTGCGAATTAAGCTTTATTTGTTGCATACTGTTGAAATATATGTCACTGTTCGATATTGCTGTGACTATTGCTTCCAGCTTACATGCAATTCATCTTGTAGCGCCAGTGTTGTTGGTTACGTTTAGAGCAGAAGAAATATTTTGACTATACTGTGTAAAAGAAGTGTTATAAATAGCAGTTCCTATTAACGTTGAAAAAGTTTGTTTTGAGTCAAAATGCTTATGTTTTTTGCTTGTTCCTGTCAACTAAATTCCACTACAGCGGAAAACTCTTTGAAAAGTTTCAGCATCAACAGTGCTTTGGAAAACGATGAACATTTTGTTTCAAATGCATAATATGAAGATCTGCTGAAAAAAAGATAAATTTTTAAATATGGCTTTCATTTTTGCTGCTTTGATTATCGATGTTAAACTAATAAGTTGCTAGAAAAACAAACAGCTCGTGTCAATTTCACAACAATTGCATTTGGACCACAATGGATGTCATGCAGCAGGTATGCACTACTTGGCCTCAAGTAAGAAAACCACAACGTCGATTTTATGAAAAGATTATTTTGGGCACTTTCAGCAAAACACAAATCAATATCATAACGACACTCTGTAACACTTCGTGTAAATCTGGTTTAACTTAAACCTAGGTTTTTGAAACTGAAATTACTTGCAAAATATAACGCTGACCTTGCACCGCAAAGTTTTTTTTGTATGCAGCCAAAGAAAAAGTTGCATCCACAACAAGTTCAACGGATGTGACGACAAGTGGTGTTGAAACTGCGGCAGAAAGAACTTACAGGTACAAACCATGTTTGCAAATACGGTGGGGCCAAAAACATTGGATTTCACTGAGTAGCTCTTCAGCAAAGCAGTTAATCTTTTCTCTGGCGTTTATAACCAGCCGAACAAAGTAACGTTCTTAAATTGTGTTTGCAGGATGGAGCTAGTGTTTCCAATTCAGGAAAAATGTTCAAAGCCCTGATTTGTGGTAGCTCAGAGAAAATCCTGGGAAAACCCAGGTTTTTCAGATTTTACGAAAATGCGATATTTAACGATAATAAACTCACTATTACTGTACTTTCAAGTTTGTATATTTAGTCGTAGCCAGCAATGAAGATTATTGATTGAAATTAGCGGGAATAACTGCACAAGGAGACTGCGAAATGACCACATGGCCTTCAAGGCCAACTGACAGCCGTCACTCGATCAATTCAGCGAACTGTGAACTACTACCATATATTGTAAAATGTGAATAATCAAATCTACAAAATAAGGTGAAATTTGTAAAATACTAAAAATGCACACCAGGTGAGACACAAATATTAGAACAACAAAAATCACAAATTGGCAGAAGTTCAGCACAGATTAAAAAGACAAACCAAAATATACAAGTTAATTAATATGGCTGAAGCACAACCTCTCAGCGCCTCTGAAAGCACTGACTAGGGCTCGACCGATAAGACTTTCTGGGTCGATAGCGATGTTTTTTATATTTCTCTGCCGACAACAGATGCCGATATTTTTGCATTATTCAAATGCCAATATTAAGGCATTACAATGCATTATATAGAGAAATGTTTGCATCTTTGCAAATAAAGATTTGATAATTGGAATTTAGCAATTTTAAATTATAGTCCAGGAAGCACAGTTAAGTGGTGCTCATGGGCGAATATTTCCGATATACAGCATATCGGCAGAATTTTTCCTATAGGGTACTCGGCATATTCGTCATATTGGCCGATTTACACCGACACGACAATGCATTGGTCGAGCTTCATTGCACTGACGCATGGAAATCAAAGCGTGACATCTCAAACAGTTTTTCAAAAAACGCTATTGTGGTGAAATGAAATATATTGCGAAGAAATGAAGAGGTATTGTGATGAAATCAAACAATATTGTGATGAAATGAAACAATATTGACTAAAAAGTGAGTGAATGATATGAATTAGATGCAGCGAAGCCAAATCGTTCGATATTTGTCAATGCAGTGGGCTTTCCAGATCTTTCCAAAAAATCCTGATGGGCGGATTTTGAAACCCGAGTTTCGAGTGGCAAGAAACGGCAAGAGAAACGGTTGCGAGTTCGGGAAAACCCGGATTTGAACAAAACACCGGATGAAGCTCTTTGATGGCAGCCGCATTTCCAATCGTGCATCGATTTACTGCTTTAATGAAACGCACTTTCCTGGTGGACAAGTGTGGTGCCTCTTATTTGCTTTTTTGAAAATTTTATTTTGTACTTTCGTACATGAATAAGGATAACATTGGTGAGATGATGCCACCAAGTTACAAAGCAACACGCAGGATTGTGAAGAAACAAATACTTAATGACCGCTGTGCATAGAGTGTCAATTTATCCCTTTTTAGTTTTTCCTGTTCCGAAATACTTCAATAAATCTTCCGTTTTCTGAAATCAGAGACAACTTATCTTGGCGTAACTTTTCATCCCAAGGTTTGATATATATACGTAGAGCTTTGCCTTAGACCTCGGTAATAATCACAATTAACAATTGCTTTACTAATCCTGGCTTAAACAAAGCCGCCATTGTGCCACGTGATGTGACAAAAGTACCAACGCAACTCCGCTGACCTGTAAGCGCACACTTCCTCAGTCAATCTGTACAACATTATCGACACATTTTGGTTGAAAACCCACACCCTACTAGTACATCAGGTTTGCCTAGAAAATATCCGGAACCATTAACTGCAACCAAGCTTTTTTGAAAGTTACGACGTGTCAGTCGCTCAAAGTAGACTGCGAAGCAAATATTTGCTAATTCGCTTAACAGAAGAGTATTCCCATCGAGAAAGACTGTTTGAAGAAGAGTTTTGTTTGAGAAATAAATTTATTCTTTGTGATTACTTCACCATTGAATTGTAAGCATATATTTGATTTTCCAGTTTATTATATTTTCATGTATTGTTGATTTTCTATTTGTGTTTCATTTGACGGCATGCATGCAGATACAATCTGCGAGTGATGCCCGAAGACGTTGCGCTGATGAACTGTCAGACCTCGTTTACGAAATCTTACGGAAGAAGAAATTTCAAAAAGTATTACAACCGCAGACGAATATCTGTAGCTTGGCAACTGCCTTCTGGTGATAAAGTTGCATTCCCTTCCCCAACACCTAGTTGGCGGCACAGAGCTTTGTACAATGGCGTGCTGCGGATTCGCGATGTTGATATGGCCGACAAAGGGCTGTACATCTGTACAGCAACTCACAGGAATGGGAGGTAGGTAACAAAACCTTGGCTGGTCCTCACTCAGCAATCCCCATGATGGTTGTCATAGTACGCCGCTGCGTTTATATATTGCTACCAGTGATGGGGTCTTGAGGTTTGAGGTCTCGTCTCGGTCGCAATCTCGAAAGCTACAGGTCTCGATCTCAAGCCGAGACCTGTAGCCTTCGAGATTTTAAGCCTTTGAATACTTTAAAGATATGACTTAGTAAAGCTTCTAAAATCCAACCTGTTTCCTGTCTGCTGCTGCATCTGCAGACTGCAGGTAAGGAAAAAACAAAACAGGCAGGAAAGATTCCAGAAATTAAAAAAAAAATTAGCATGGAAGTGGTGATCACATTTGTTTGAGAAATTTTAGAAAAATTTCGACAAAACTGACAAATTTTCAAGTCTCGGTCTTGGTCTCGGATTCTTTGATTAAATCTCAGTTTCGAAGCTTTTAACCAGGCCTCGGTTTCGAGCTTACGGTCTCGACTACATCGCTAGTTGCTACTCGCTTTGTTCTTGGATGTTTAAGATCTAAAATTATAGGATGCAAAATTATTTCACTTTCTCTTTCCTTTCATAATTCTCTTCACGAAAGTTGCTTCAAAATTTCGCAATAGTCAACCATAGTAAAGTGTTGTTATTAACGTAGATTCAGAAAAATTGTTGAAGTCAACCTGGGTGGAACTGGTTGTTACTTCTCTGTAGTGACAACCATAAGAAGTTTTTGGTTTGCAACAGGTCAATATCGTTCAAGTGGAAAATACAAGGTTTCACTTTTTCTAGACCTTGTCTGTAATGAACCATATTTTCATATTTTTCACGATGAAATTACATACATCAATTAGAGACCGTAGATGTTTTACAAAATTTTTCAAAAAAGTCAGAATGTTTATAAATAGCTTTTATGCTTTACTTTCAGGAAAATCCGCACAGAAGCAAGGTTAATTGTTGAGGCGCGACGGGCCGTTATTCAGCAGTTGCCATTCCAAACTGTTATATCAAGAAAAGACAGATCAGCTGGGGCGCATTGCAATCTGGCACGGGGAAGCCCCAAAGCTCATCTGCATTGGACCACCCCTGATGGAAGGGTCTATACTCCCGGGTCGTGGGGAAGAAGGTGACGTCGCAGAGCAATTGAAAAAATTTGTAGACATTTGTTTGTAATAATTGTTGAATTTTTCGCATGACTTTGCGATGTACCTCGACTTTGATTCTCTTTATTCGTCAATAAAGTAAAACTGCCGAAGCAGCAGCAAGTTTTGTTCAACGATGTTAATTTCGACTTAGAACGCTTTGGGTGTACATTGTGGCAAATGCTATTCTGTAACCAGCAAAAACTGATCCTTGACTCACATGTTTCTAATTGAAATCTTCGCGAAAAGCAACTGCAACCTTTGGTTTTATGTCGAAGCATTAGCAATAGACCCAATTGAGTTTCATTTCTTTTTATTAAACATTTTCGCGAATCTACAAGCACTTCGTTTTACAATACTACAAACGAAGCCGGGGATGAAAGCAATGTTTTGTGTTGCTTAACTTTACCGAAAAACAAGAAAATGTTCTAAAAAACCTGATCGCCGTGGACGAGCTTAAAACAACCTTGCTTGTTTTGTTTGACATTATAAGATTTTATTTTTCTAAATACAAAGTAATGAAACCTCTCTTGTCCTGAAAGGCTGTACGTGAAGAGAGACGGACAGTTGGTGATTCGGAGTATGGCCTACGACATGATCGGCCGATACACCTGTACCGCCCGGAACATTGCTGGAAACGTAACTCGCACTGTTTACTTTCAGGTAAAAATAGTTTGCGATTTCGTGCGGCTGTATTTTTATGAAATGAATCATGATTGAAGTTTTGCCGCACAGATGCAAGCTATGGCTCCAAAGATACGTTCCCACCGTTACGAACGTAAGTACGTGAGACTGTCCCATACGGCGCGTATGACCTGTTCAGCTATTGGTGTTCCTTCTCCGAGCATATCTTGGACTGCACCAAATGGAAACCGAATATTGCAGAACGTTGTAAGTTTTACGAATTGTATTGCTTTAACGTTTGCCTTGTTAGAATCTCTTGAATTTTTTCGTGTCAGAATTTCGGGAAACCTATCGCAACGTCTTTCTCAAAATTCGGTTAAATCAAAAATTATTTTGAATCCAAACCAGAAAATGTCGCGACTGATGCAGCAACAAGTGTGAAGAATTCTGTAGCAAAAAGCTTTAAAGCTGATTAATTGCTATATCTCTCCTGAAAGATGTGTCCGCATTGGCTGAGGATTTCAGATGAAATATTCTGAATTGCAGTTTAATTTTTAGTAATTGATGTTTTTATTGGAAGATATAATTTTGATTTTACATGCTCCGCAGCATGATTGGTTGCAACCATTGTCGAAGCAAAAAAACTTAAGCGATGCGAATACTGAGATCAGAAATGAAGAAAATGGGATTGAACTCTGCTAGTTGCAGACCTCTTCGCAATGCATGCAACAGTCTATATCTGTCCACACAATAAATCGTAACGTCCGTAACAACCGACCAGTGCCATACTACGTCATGATGAGCGTCGTTGCGCCGCGTGGGTTGCGAGCTGCATCTCGAAACCCAGTGCAGCAGTGATCCTTGGAGTTTTATAAGGTTTTATAAGCGATACAAATTCCGCTTAAACCACCAGCATGTAACAGCACCCGTTTCCTAAATGGTTGCGTCGTACTTCACCTGGTTAGGTTTATAATCTGAAAAATTAAGTTCCGGAGATTCCTATTTCAGATACTTCATGAAATTCCAGTCTTTAAGTTAAATTAACATGACAATTATTCGGATTCACTTCTACAGTTTTTACTTTTTTCCAAAGTTACGTTCTTTTGGTGTTAAAAATTTGCTCAAGCTCTTTAAATTCGAAAACTTTAAATACAGTTCTTTTTCGCGTTTGATCTCATTCTGAATGCATACTAGCTTACGTATATTGATCGGATCTGCTAATAAACAAAACAACTATGAGCGTTTCATTTAGACATGTTCCACATGCAGGCTACATATTTGCTTAAGTTGACAGTTCGTCTGAGCATATAGTTTTCTTCGGTTCCCTTTGAGCGTCCGCTTAGGCGAGTTCTACTTCACTGCACATCGTCTCCTTCGTTTACATTATTGACATTTGCTCTGAAAAGAATTTCGTTCTTTATGCCTTCGATTCCGATCATCCGGATACCTCGCTAAACCGACATTACTTGACGAAACAAAGTAGTCCGGATAAACGAGGTCTGACTTTATCTTATATTTATTATCTACTGTATCTCATAGCCGATTTTTTAAGAAATCGTTTTTTTCGATTATGCCAATGGATATCTTATAATCACATCGACCGACCTTTCCACGTTTTTTGAAGGTGACTATGCAGAAAGGAGGTGGAAAGCCGAAGCTGATCGTGACAAGCTCAGGAACTCTTGTCTTGAGCAGAGCTGCGTTTTCAGACAATGGGCTTTACAGATGCTATGCCCGAAACGCTGCTGGTGTTGCGATAAAAAACGTCAAGCTTCAAGTTTATCGCTAAAAAATTACTTTTTGTGGTCAATTCCAGTCAGCATTCCCATAAAATTGTACTTTTTGCGCAGGTCGCAGTCACACCTCATCGTCACTCTGCACACGGCTGTTATTTTTTGCTGGCGTAGATGCTTTGGTTGACTGCCTGAGTTCACTTTATAGCAGCAACAAATGCATGAATGCTTTCAAAGTGTAGAGCACCAGTACAGGTTGTCGTGGGCCGCAGCGAGATCGTGTCTGGCGCTCAACGTAAAAGGGCCTTTCTAGCCAAAACGTTTGCTTGAAACAATGTTTGTTCTTGATTGGCAGTTGCATGTCTTGCCTCGACTGAAAAAACGTTGAAAAATAAAAACAATGTTTTTAAGAAGTTGCTCAAAGTGAAGCCACAAAATGCTTTATGAGATGTCGGCCTAGCAGTTCAATGTGGAGTATAGGAAGAACACGCCTTGTCATTATAAGTAACTTGTTGCAAAACTTTCTGATACAGACATACTATTCCTGTAATCCAAAGGCGCAGCCAGGGGGGGTGCTGAAGGGGCTCAAGCACCCCCCTTAGCGATCAGAATATTGATGTTTATTTCTTAGTTTTTCACCAACATTGTACTGTAAGTCGAGATCAGGTGCATTGC
>Ga0210059_1000286_pt1 | contig 58289 bp, 33 predicted proteins | sample Ectturendosymbi2_FD_188042 | JGI IMG/M metagenome (GOLD analysis project Ga0210059, IMG submission 188042) | Ecteinascidia turbinata endosymbiont from Florida, USA - Sample 2 (SPAdes) (version 2) | ecosystem: Host-associated > Tunicates > Ascidians > Unclassified | place: Key West, Florida... | reverse complement strand
AACTTCCTCATTTCTCATCGTAGAAAAAAAATAAAAAAAGCATTTTCAATTTTTTTTCAAGCTCTTTCCAATGAGAATGATGGCAATGCGGTAGCTTTAAATTCATTTTTTTTTGTAATCTACCTACTGTATGAGGGCAACCACTGTTTGCGAGAAAAGGTTCACATTTGGCTAAGAGGTTTGCATGCAGCTGATTTGATTTATTGCCTTTGTGATGACTGTTTTTTTTGTTTTTTATCAGAAAATGTTGGATCATGTGTACATGTTGGAAAAAAGTGAAGACCAGTTTTTATTTTTCATGGTCATTCATCAAAAATGGTTGATGAAAAGTTTTTCGTTAAAAAGGGATGCGTTTTAAAAAAATGTAGAAAGGGTGCCTAAGTTTCTTTTGATCTTGTTGATGGCACTTTTTGAACACCAGCCGACTTACAAAAATCTTAGAGGGAACACTGGTGTTTATTAGGGCTGAGATTTAGGATTGGAGTTTATGTTAGGGTTTAGGGCTTAGAGTTACAAATAATTTATCACCACTTTAATCCTTTACTCTAAGAAGAACAACTGACCTGCAAGAATTCATTGGTCAGATATTTTGCGGAGGTGAGCAATTCTACTTGAAATGTTTTTTTTAGTCCTTCCAAAGCGAAAACTGTATTGTATATGGTCGTTTAAATGCTGCCAAATATAATGGTTAGATCTATTATGTTTTGGCTTTTGCTGTACTTTAATGATGCTATAGATAGATAGTTATGTGAGAGTTTTATTCACTTGTCTACATTCACTATAGTATGTCTCAACTTATGCTGATTTAGAATAAGGAGCAACAGCTACATATATATTAAGGTAAGAACAAGCTATCAAATGAACTAGGCCTAGCTGTATGAACCAGAGTTCTTATGAATTGTTCCTTTTTTACAGTTATAATAATTTTCTTTTGTGTCAATGCACTTTACATAACTGGTAACACGTGTAAATGTCATAGTGGTTTCATGATAATGCAAAACTGTGTCAGTACCTCAGATCTTCCTGATAGTGTCATTGTAGACATATTTAGGTACCTACATGTGAGAGATCTTTTACATCTGACCAGGTAATTTTGTGGTTTATTCTGTATCATATTTTGTTTGCACTAGACTACACGGGGTTCACCAGTCAGCAGCCAATCTTCACATAAACGCTGATATCTCATTTTCCACACGAATTCCAATCAAAAAATTTATATGGTGTCTTTCGTATTTTGATGCTCTATACAGCTGTATTTTTATTGTAGTTTACCTTGAAGTATCTGCGAGATATTCAATGCTAAAGAAATTGCATGTGCACACCGTAATATGCTCACAGCTCACTAGTCAGTGACCGCACTTTTCCGCATGCGGATGACATCATAGCGACAAAGGAAATAGGTCGAGTAAGCATTTTTTGTCAGCTGCAGGTGCTAATTTAGGAATAAATCCTTTTTCAATCCAATAGCAGAACACGTCTTGTGTCATCCACCCGCTGTTGACGGCATGTTATCAATACTATACGTGTCGTTAACAGATTTTCCACGGAATAACATGAAGGGCGGCAACGCAGCACCGTCTGCTCTAATGCAAGCCAAAGCATATAGTTCAGTTTTTGTACTGCTAAACAAACGATCTGTCATTGTTATCTTTTGACAAGGTATAAAATAATAAACCAAGGTATTTGACCTTCTCAGCAAACTTAACGCCTAGGCCATTCAGCTGGACAAGTGGCGTAATATAGACCCTACTGTTAATTTTTGTGGGGAAAACCACACTGGCTTGTCTTTCGCAATTACGTAAAAGCATTTCATGTTCACCAGGAACATTTAGCATTGCCAGTTAAAACTTAACTAATCCAACTAATTAAGTTCTTGGGGACATAAAGAGCTGTATCCGCATCAATGGAACAGAAGCAGGCTTGTAATCGAAAGTCCATACTTTGTAGCTAATTAGCCCACAATTGTTTTCCATCAGGTTCAGAGCCCCAAAAAAACAATTTTTCATAGCATTTCTTTCATTTTTGTTTAATTTGACCTGACGTTTTTAATTTCGATGCACAAACATTCAAATTTATCCGGCATTTGCTGAACAAGCCCAGGAAATAATGTGCTGACCAAGACAATGCATACTGCTACGCAGGCAAATGATGCGACGCGCATGGGAAAATAATGTCATTTTGCTGCGCAAACAGCATGCTGCGAAGTGGTGCAGGCACGGTTTGGGAAGTGCCTGAAGAAAATAGAAGAAACAAACAGGTTTTCAAGCAAGATTAATGCTGAAATTTGGTTGGCTGGCAGACGAAGAAGAGGAGTATTCATTAGTGAAATTTCGACGCCATACAATTAAAAATAAGAGGATCAGGAGGAGATTCAGTGAGAGCGTGTTGGTGAAGGTTTGTATAGAAAAACTGCCATTTTTGAAGGTGTCAGCACATATCCAAGCATATCTTCAAAAAAAACAAGTTGGAAAGCAATGAAATTTTTTGTGGAGGGTCATATACATACTGTGAAAAGACCGTGCAAGTTTGAAAACAAAATTCTGAACAATTATGGAAATACTTTAGGTGGCTTCTATAGGTGCAAGATTTAGGCTTGGCTGCGAATTGGTGCCCCCACTATATTAGGTAAGCATCTTTTGTGGCTTTGGTTTCAGGTTTTTCCTAATGTACAGAATATGCTCTACTTATGTTTATGTTTTTCTTTTTGTAGTTAGATACCAAAAGTGTAGCCACTGATATTTTCTTTTTTCCTAACATTTAACATGAATATTGTGATGTTTTACTGTCGTTAAGTTGAGTATATTCATCAGCGATTGACTGGAAACAACCTTCACAAAAGCAGATCTATATGGTTGTTGACATACTGTTAGTGCTTTTACCTGTTGTTGTTTTGTGTTAATCAACTCAGGTAGATTCATTCATTTTCATACCTGATTTCTTCTCAAGAGGGCTGTGGGAATAGCAACCCTATGAAGGTTTGGAATATCATGTTTTTTGGCAATCTCTGATAATTCTGCTGCCTCAAGAGCCAGCAGAACTTTTTGCCTTGTTGAATCACAAGAGTTTTTGCCACATTAAATCATACTTTTAATGCAGCCATTACTCATTCAGATCATGGTCACAAACACTGTGTTGGTCTGTTGTAGTGCAACTGGAACTGATTGATACTTCCATGGTATCTGTTCTGTTCTGGCACACACCGAAAAGTTATCACAAAAATCTTTTGCAAGAGTATCAAACTTTTTCTCTAATCTTTTGTCACACTGTGTGGTTTACAGTAATGTTTCAAAGGAGATTGGCAAGCAATTTCGAATTTAAAGATTTTTTGTTTTCTATTTCTTTTGCATCTTCACAGCGCACATCTCACTACCCTCCGATTCTGACATAGATCTACAAATGGATTATGACAATTCATCATCTGAATGCCATAAATATTGCTACAGCTTCGACCAAAACTTCTGAGTACCCTTTAAGCAAGTAACAGTAGTAATGAAAGCAAGTATTGATCAATGATAAATCATTATCCTTAACATTAACTTGAGCCCTCCATTTCACCAGGTCCATCTCCTGCAGTAAACCCAGTTAAAAAGCTTTCCAACCAAGCTTCCAGCTATACCAATTTAAATGATACTTGTTTCCATTTTTTTCCAATGAAGCAATCTTTCATTTTCATATAATAATTAAGAGAATATTTGAAGCCTATAGTGCAACAACTGACAGAAAAACTTGAAATACAAAAAATATAGCTGACCTATACTTCATTGTTGTTAAATTTGCTAACCTTTTCTAAACAGTTAAATAAACCACTGCAGGACTTTAAGTCTGATTTGAGCTACCCTATTCTAGTTCAATAGAAGAATGAGCTCAAAATACCTTTTATTGTGCTAAACAAAGGCCATTGTCTTAAAATGCATCAAAGATTTGCTCAACCAGCATTAGAAAGTTTCCTTGTTAACACTTTGAGAGCCAGCATATGATATATTTGTACCTAGATTTCAGCCTAAAACCAGCAGTTTTCGGTTGCCTTACCAATGCCATAACTCCTCCGCCAATTGCGCTAGAGAGCTGTTCAAGGGCTCAAACGGATTGGCCAGTCTTTTAGTCTGCATTTGAAAAAAAATTTCTTGGTTGGGAGTTGTGGATTTTTTGTGACTGACGTCATAAGTGAAGTAGTTTTTGGCCATTTTGTCTCATGTATCTTGGCCTAGGGCCCAACCGCTAGGCCAAAGTGTTTCGCTGAAGTTTTTATTGGAGGAGTCCGAGTCTTTTGAGCCTTTGATCGACTTTCTTGTGTTTCTGGTTCAAAAGTTATGATCTAAAATAAACAAATTTATTAATTAGTCAAATATTTTTATTACTTTGGATCATAACTTTTGAACCTGAAACACCAGCAGGTCATCCAAAGTATCAAAAGACTTAGATTGTAGCCTAGTTTCCAATAAAAACTTCAGCGAAATACTACCGTCTAATGGTTGGCGCCCAGGGCCAGGTAAAGTGGGCCAAGGTGGCCTAAAAGCCCTTTACTTATGACGTCACTCACAAAAAATCAGTACACCCCAACCAAAAATTTTTTTTTCGAGTGTAAGCTATAAGACTTGCCACGTCTTTTGAGACTTTGACCGGGTTGGTAGCGCTTACCTGACCGGAGTAATTCCCGTGCAAAGCCACGTGCGTTTCGGTGTTTTTTTCGCAGAAATCCCCAAAAGTGTCCGGACGCCAAAATGTTAACACTTTGAGAACCGGCGTACGATATATTCGTACATCGATTTCGGCCTGAAAAACAGCATGTTTCGGTTGCCTTGCCAACGCCCTAGTTCCTCCGCGGATTGCGCTAGAGAGCTGTTCAAGGGCTCAAACAGATCGGCCAGTCTAGTAGATTGCACTTGAAAAAAATTTTTGGTTGGGGGGTGCAGATTTTTTGTGACTGACGTAATGAGTGAAGTAGTTTTGGGGTCATTTTGGCTCATGTTGCCTGGCCTAAGGCCCAACCGCTAGGCTGAAGTTTTCATTGGAAACTAGGCTCAAGTCCAAGTCTTTTGAGCCTTTGATCGACTTTCTAGCGTTTCCGGTTCAAAAGTTATGATCTAAAATAAACAAATTAATTATGTAATTAGCTAATTAGTCAATAATTTTTACTAACTTACATCATAACCTTTGAACCCGAAACCCCAGCAGGTCATCCAAAGTATCACAAGACTCAGATTGTAGCCTAGTTTCCAGTAAAAACTTCAGCGAAATACTACCACCTAATGGTTAGTGCCCAGGGCCAGGCAAAGTGGGCCAAGGTGGCCTAAAAGTCCTCTACTTATGACGTCACTCACAAAAAATCCGCAGCCCCCAAGCAAAAAATTTTTTTTCGAGTGCAGACAAGAAGACTTGCCGCGTCTTTTGAGACTTTTACCCTGGTCTGTAGAGCATAGCGCACCAGAGAAATTCCTGTGCAAAGCCACGTGCGTTTAGGCGTTTTTTCCGAAAATCCCCAAAACCAGCCGATGCCAAAGAGTTAATAAAGCAAGGTGTTGTTTTTCCAAATGGCTAAACTATGCCTTTTCAATGTGCTTTAATTAAGCACAATAAGGTTGATCCTGTTTTGCCTATAAAAATATGCAAATAAACTTTTCAACTCGTGGATTGGCCACTGCATACAGATTATCACCATGTTACTGAGCTGTGTGATTAAGAAATCTCATCACTAACAAATGCAAGTTAGTGGAGGGTGAAAAATTCAATAGTAAAAAACGCAGTTTTATTCAATCTAAGATAAAATAGTTTGTTCAAAAAACCTATCTTAGGTTTCAAGTTTTTTGAATAATTGACTTCATACTTCATTACAAAAAATTTTTTTGAAAAGCGTTGCAAACACAGGTTTTTGAACATGTTTATATAGCTACTAAGATTTTTTGAAAGTGGCTATAATTTTTTTTCTGATAATATTATACTAAAATGTCATTTGAAATCAGCATGTCGTAAAATGGTGGGATTGACCCTTTGATCACATCTCTAGCACCACTGGATCAAAAGAAACACCATTTTGTTTCTTGGAGCACTCCATGCCACGTAGCGCTGATCAAAGCTTTAAACATCCATATCTTGGAAACTGATGGACCAAATTTGAATTTTTAAAAATTTTTCTTAGATTTTGCCAGTAAACATCATATCTGAAAATAGTGAAAATCTGAGAGTATGGGTCACAAAATTGCAAAATATTTGTTGAATTATAGTGGAATGACCCTTAACGCCAAGATGGGACCAAGCAAGGTTGGAGATGTAATAATGCCACCTGGTCCTTGGTTAGTCTTCAGGCTGCTTTTCACATGATATAGCCAACAGGACTTTTTTTGCCAGTTTGTCATGGGGCATTCTGGTAATAAGGTTGAAATCTTATTTATTTGAAGGAAAAGTCACTCAACATTCAGGGCTTTACGAATTTACAGTTTCTTACTTTGTCGAAAAGTATCATGTTACAAAGTTTTGCAAAAATTCCATCTCTGCTGCTTGTAATTAATATAGCACTCTTTTAGTTATTACCCAAAATTCATGACCATAGGTGATGATCAAAACAAAAACCGATTTGAAAACTGACCATTTTTCAGTGTCTAAAAACTCACAATATAATTTTGTGACCATAGAGTGATAATGCTCATGCAGAACTATGTTTTCAATGCATCAATGAATCTCCTTGCCTTGATTCTGTCTTCCATCTCTCAATACTACCCTTTAAGGTACTTTGGCTTCTCGACCTTTTGCAGTGTAATGCTGCTTGCTTGCAGCATACACTGGCTTGGTGCTAATTTTCATTCCTGCCAATTCATATATATGCACCAGTGGTGGGCAAACTGCAGCTTGCAAGACGCATGCCGCTCGCCAACATGTTTTGTGTGGTTCTTCCAACTGAACAGCAATATATATCTGTAATTAATAGCGAGTTGTCGCCTGATATTTAATGTTTGTTTCATTTATCAATGTGTTTACACAAATTCATATGGTTAGTTGCCAAGGAGTCTACACAATTTGATGTAGGTCATTTTGTGTGAAACCTGCATTCTTTAACGAACTGTATTTGACACTACAAACTGATTTTGGGGCTCGCTGGTATTTTTTCTGCCAATGACTCTTCTTCTGAATAGGTTTGCCCACTCCTGATATAGACTATGAAGAGGAGTGGTGACAGTACACACCCTTGTCAGTGTTCAACACCCATGGTGAACGGTTGTGATTTATCTTTGCTGATACGGATGCAAACTTCTGTGCAGGAATACAGTGACTATGGCCAGTAAAAGGTGGCTGTCAACACCATACTCCCACAACTTTCCAGAAGCTTTACCCAAGGGACCCGGTCATATGCTTTTTAACGCCTTCGGCCCTGGTGTACAATATTTATCATACTTTCAAATCACACATTGAGCATGTGTTCTTGTGGTATTTTCCCTCTATTTTGCAAGATCCTAACTCGCCAGTCTATTATGGTAGAGAGCTGTTCAAACACTCAAAAGGTGCAGCAAATCTTCGAGTTTGCAATGAAAAAACAAATTTTTTAGTTTTGGGTTTCTGGTTTTTGTGAGTGACGTCGTGAGTGGAGTATGTTTTTAGCCGTTTTAGCCCAGGTTTCCTGGGCCCAACCACATGGTAGAAGTATTTCGCTCAAGTTTTTATTGGAAACTAGACTAGAATAGGAGTCTTTTGAGCCTTTGATAGGCTTTCTAGCGTTTCTGGTTACAAAGTTATGGCCTAAAATCAACAACTTAATTATCTAATTAGGGGATTTATTAATTATTTTGTGTGCTGGTTCAATCACATAATATCTGTAATCACAGAGTTTGCAAGAGATGGAAATGCTTGATATCAGATCGATGGTTGTGGAAACGTGTATGTTTCTGGCCTTATCCAATTTCAAAGCAACATCTAAAAAAGGTGGTTCGTCAGTACTTTTCTGATTCAACACTGGAGGTGGATATTTGTGGAAAAGTACTTGAAAATGGAGCTAAGCCATATACTCTTTCCAATACCATTTTGATGTTGTTTTGCAGCAAATCTCCAAATCTGCAAACTTTTAAGGTTGGTTTAGATCTCTCTAACTATCAGCTTCCTTTGTTTATTGCACCAGATTTGACACTCAAGTCTCCTAATGTTTCTTACGTCATCAGCAGTGGCATAACTGATGGGGTAAGAGGGGTGATTTGCCTCCCTGGCAAGCTATATGTGAAAACCAGACCCCCACTTAGCTTATATTTTGGTTTGAGTATTGTTTTGGTTTGCAGTAGATTGTGGCATTTTTGCATTTTGGAGTATTTTGCGATGATTTAGGGTTTTATTAAAGCGATCCAGATTTACCATCATTTCTCAATTTTTTTCTGAGTGTTAGCTAGTGGGCCTCTCAGCTAGATTCTCCCTCCTGGCTCAAACCTCTAGTTCCACTACTGGTCATCAGGGAATAATTAGTTTGTTTCAAAAATGGTTTGCTACCCATTTGTTTCCGCAAATCGTTAATTTAATTATTTTGTTTTTAGACCAGAAATTTAACAATGCAATGGACATGTTTGGTTAAAAGCATTTTAAGGCCTACATTTGAAGAAATGACATTTTAGGTATAGATAACTTCGTATTTCCAGTGACTGTGTAGCTGCCCATCTGTTGAATATCTTAAAATTTTTCTTAAACTTTTGACAAATTGTTTCACAGAATTTTGTGTGGTTTACTCTGAACTTATAATTTTTTATTGTTTTAGGTTTTACAATGCAATCTTGTTGTCAAAACTAGTTTGTTTCTGTTTTTATCAAGCAACATTTGTGTGGTTGTCACAATGAACTGTGAATCACTCAACAATATAGTGTTGGTCTTCCTGCTAATAAACTTGATTGATCTTTTGTATGAAGAAAGTTTTGCTGATGTGGTGATATGGAAAAAGCCAAAAACTAAACGTTGGCCTACACTTTGCGACAGGGTTCAGAAGCTGTTTATATACTGTGCAGTGCGCATTAATTTTCAAGTAGCTTCAACTCAGCAATTTTTTATTCTTTTAAGTTGAACTATATGTGTATGTTTCCCCAACTGCCTACCAACGAACAAGTGACAGCACTAGTTTAGGGACAAGGTCTTGTTACTAATAGATGTGAGGAAAATCGATTTTTAATCAACATTTTTTTTACAAAGAGCAGTACTGTGTTTCACATTGGTTCTTGCAATATTTCAAAAGCGGTGATTGTGGACTGTGCTGTCCCTCATACAAAGACATGTTTTTGTGCAGGAAGAGTAAGTTCTTAACACGTTCCATTCTGGGGTACGAGATAGTCGTACTTTCATGCTAACGCTTGCCTACCAGTGTACGAGTGTACTTGTACTTGCAATCTCATACCAGCAGTTGCCTCCCAGAGCGCGAACTCCTGCTTGCACAGTGGGGTGCCAGAGATTACCGCCTGCGAATGCGAACTTGTGTTTGGCAGAGCCGGATGCCAGAGGTTGCTCAAAATGTCATATCACAAACATAACTTTCATCATTGGTATTCATAGCCGAAGTGGCCAATAAAAGTAACCTCGGCCAAAAATGTCCATGAAAAACAAACTTTCACTGTTGGTAACCTTGGCCAAAAATGACCAAGACCAAGCAAAAGTTTCACCATTGGTATCTTTGGCCAAAAATGACCCAGACCAACCAAAACTTTCACCATTGGTATCCTTGGCCAAAAATGACCAAGAAAAAACAAAAACTTTCACCATTGGTATCCTTGGCCAAAAAGGCTCAAAAATCAAAAACTTTCACCGTTGCTAACCTTGGCCAAAAATGACCAGGAAAAAACAAAACTTTCACCATTGGTATCCTCGGCCAAAAATGGTCAAAATCAAAAACTTTCGCCATTGTTATCCTTAGCCAAAAATGACCAAGAAAAATCAAAGCATTTCACCGTTGGTATCCTTGGCCAAAAAGGCTAAAAAAACAAACTTTCCTCTTCGGTAACCTTGGCCAAAAATAGCCAAGATTATTTTTTTGAAAACGAGTGACATTTGCATGGAGTCAGTGTTTGTGTGACATACCAAATGTAACTTTTCAAGCAATGAGCATTGCACGAATGTTTTTACTTGCTTCAACTGGTTCCTTGTGTGCACAAGAAATTTGGCAACGGAAAAAACATCTCGCGAGGAAGTAGCTCCACTGAGATCATCTGTATTTTTTTAGGTACCACAGAAGCCGATATATTGACATTACTGCACGATTTTTGCGATAACTCGCAAACCGCTAGAGTTACATCCACCAAGAAGGTATTGTAAGAAAAGTTTTTTCACCGCACATATTTTGGTGTATTGGCGATAGCTTTGTGGCGTCATTGGTGAACTCAAACAGAGGAAAACTGAAAAAGCAGAGTAGTAAAAACAAAAGCAGTGGGTAGGTTCAAAAACCTGTACGAAAATCTACAAGAACGTTAGAAAAATTCATTCGGCACAGAAAATGTCGGCGAAGACCCAAAGTTTGTAAAAATATTTGTACAAGAATTGTGCAAATTTTTTGGGAAGTACAAAAATAAGTTTGTTGATTTTTTAAGGGAGTTTTCGTCATTTTTCACATGTAAACTATCATACCTCCGGTACCAAACACAAAAAAATCTGAAAGTTGCAGTACATTTTCACATCTGTGTCCTACAACATCCTACCAAATTTGAAGCAGAAGTAATGAGAATAAAAAAAGTAACGCTAATGATCCAAAAAATATCTGACAAGTGTCTGAAAATTGAAGAAAAGTGACAAAAATGCAATAAAGCATTTTGAAAAGTTTCGACTTTTTGTTATTGGTTGTATTTTTGCGTTGTTTCAATGCTGCACTCCGGAATCCAGTATCGGCAGCGATTTTGGCGTTAAACCTAGAAATCGCTTTTTTCAAATTGCTTTTTTGCCCCGATTTGCTTTTTTTTGCAGAAGCGTTGTTTTTCGCCAACTCTAAAACAGTGGTAAGTTACTTGGTATAGTCCTTGAAAGCACTCGAGGCCAGGTATAGTCCTTGCAAAGAAGCTGAAATGATAGCAAGAATATTTTTTGAAAATCATCAAGAACTTTTGCAAAAAGGCAAGAAACAAAGCAAAAAAGCGGATTTTCTCAGAAATTTAAGTGCAAACATAACTTGCTGTTAGACCAAACTGAAAGATCTCACGAAAACCTTTCTTGCAATGTTTTACTTGTCGACATACCTTCAGCGGTTCACAAGTTATTGCTGAAAAACTGCCGAGCAAGATGACAAATCGGCTTTTGCGGTCCCTAAAGGGTCATTCCGTGGCAATTCTCAGGTAGTGGTCAAGGCACCCTGTCCAATTTTCCTGACATTTTACTCAAATTGTCATTACCCTGTATGACGAACATCTGCAAAATTTGAACGAAATTTTTCAAGAAATGGCATGATTATGATTATAAAGCTTTTTAGTTGGGCATGCGTAGCCAGGGGGGGCAAATTATTCATATTTGGCAATCTTTAAAGTCTTATTACTGCCAAACTACATTAGTGAACAACCCCAATATTTCAGGGATGCTAGTAACTTTGCCAAATATTGAAAAAATAACATTATCTATATTGTGACCTTCAAAGGTCATGATCCCCCAAAGTTGACTGTTTCCAGCTCTTGCTACAGATTTTCGAAAATTTTCAAACCTCACCACGGTTTTATTTCTTGATAGTTTTCGCTCATATTTGGATGAATTGTTGCTGATAAAATTATCTTTGACCCTAGAAAAATTTGTTGCAAAATATCAAAAGGTTTGTGCGATCAAAAGGTTTACACATGACTGGGTAACCAAGGCAAAGGTACCCCACTTTTCTAGTTTTTTCATTTCCTGTCAAGTTTGGCCCAAGATATCTCATAAACCTTTTGATATTTTGCAATAAAATTTTCTAGGGTCAAAGATAATTTTATCAGCAACAATTCATCCAAATATAAGCAAAAACTATCAAAAAATAAAACCGTGACGAGTTTTGAAAATTTTCGAAAATTTGCAGCAAGAGCAAGAAACAGTAAACTTGAGGGGCCATGACCTTTGACTTTTGAAGGTCACAATATGGATAATTATATTTTTTCAATATTTGGCAAAGTTACTAACGTCCGTGAAATATTGGGGTTGTTCACTAATGTAGTTTGGCAGTAATAAGGGTTTAAACATGGCCAAATATGTAAAATTTGCGCCCCCCTGGCTACCCCCCCCAACTAAAACGCTTTATAATCATGCCATTTCTTGACAGATTTCTTTCAAATTTTGCAGATGTTCGTCACATGGGGTAATGACAATTGGAGTAAAATTTCAGGAAACTTGGAGGTGCCTTGACCACTTCCTGAGAATTGACACGACACGGAATGGCCCTAAAAGGGTTTTGAAACTTTTCAAGCTATGAACTTTGAACCAGTGTCTTTGTTTTTTCAACTTTGTGCTTATTTGCGCATGAAATTTAGCAACGTTGAAGCGGTTGGTAGGATACATATAGGAAGGAAAAAGCATCTCACAAAAAGTCAGCTTCATTTACAGCATTGGTAGGTTTGGTTTTCGCAAGGAACGAACTTTTGCAGTAATCACAGCATCAGCTAAGGCATTGATGGGTTTATATCTTTCCAAGAAATAAAGAGTGTATCACTGTTTGTAATTTTTCAAATTGTTGCTTGTTTGCGCACGATTTTTGGCAACGTTGAAGCGATTGATAGGCTACAAATTCGAAAGACAAAATATCTCGCGAAAAGGCACCTCCATCGAGAACATTTGGTAGGTTTGAATTATGAAAGGAACAAAAAACGCAGTGAATACAGTACAAACCAAGCTGTCGATAGTTGGAAACTTTCCAAGCAAAGAACAATGCACCAATTACTTTAGATTTTCCACTTGTTGATTATTTGCACATGAAATCTGGCGAAATTGATGTGGTTGGTAGGCCAAAAATCGAAAGAAAACAGCTCACGAAAACGCAACTCCACTGAGACCGTTGTTGGTTTTGGTTTTTGCATGTATCATGAATCGCAATGAATGCAGCGTACTTGGAAAGAATGTTACATTTAAAACTTTTATAAATATTTGAAGCACTGTGGATTGCAAAAGTGAAGGGTATAGGCAAATCTGCAAGCCGACGTTTGATCTGCGACAAGCGCTAGACCGACTCTTGCGCTCACACGCGCCTCAGACGACGGTGGTGCGAATTTTTGCGCTTTGGCGACTTTTCAAAGGTGTCCTGTGAAGGTGCGAAACTTCTGAGGACAATTGCCGGAAAACATACCGGTAGGGAACGTTTGGCAAATCAGCCAAACCAATTCACGAACCCGGAATGGAACGTGCTAATTAAGGAAATCGTTAGGTCATTTGCTTGGCTTTTGTGATAGCAGATGTTACATTTCTTGGAATATCCTGTTCTGCAGTTGGATGATGAGCAGCTGGAAGGCGTGAGTCTCCGTCTTCTGCCTACGAAGCTACAGCATCTCTCCTTCAGCAGATGCGAAGTCCCCGCGACGTCCCTGCACGAATGCACAGGCGTCTTCAGCAACTTACATTCACTGACGTTTCGACGGTGTCCGTCTGTCACGGACGCACATCTACAATCCTTCGGGAAGCTGAATACACTGCAGAGGTTTGCACCAAAGCTTATTGCATATGTAGCTGACCGATTTGCAGAAGGTGTCCTGCCTTGTGCTGAACGGTGACAAAAACTTCGCAAATTTAATCCTGAAACGTCTAAATCTCACGCGTGGGGAGCCTGCGGCTCGTGGGCCAAATCCGGCCTAGGTGACCATTTAATCTGGTCCGCAGCAGAATCAACTCAAATCACAAACGTAACTCCAAGGTTTGCAGATACTTAGACAAAAGGTTAAGAGAAGCTTGTCTCACACTTTTTCAGTTTTCTATCCTTATACACTCCTTATTTAAAAAAGTATGATATGTACTTTGCAGTATGTTTCATCATTTAAAAAAATTATAAATATTTAAAGGCCAGCCCGTGATATTTCACGTTCCATATGGCGTGTGACAGTAAATAGGTTTTCCAGCCCTGGTCTAAATGACACAGGAAGATGGACGTCGATAATATGATCGATTGTTTTTCGGTTCTTCTTGCTATTTTCAGCGCAAAACGCTGAAGGATTATTGTTTTTCAGTGGAAATTGTGTGTAGTGTTTTAAGACTGTTACTTGAACGTGCTGATTTAACATATCACGTTCATATGATATGCATTGTCAACAAAGGCAGTTGTGACATGTGACATTTCAAAATTCCACATTTCAAAATATAATATGGGTTCGTGCTCGGTGTCCTGTAACTTGTGGTGTCATCATTTCCAACTCAAAGATTATTATTCTCCACGCCTAGATTGCATTGTCATGCATAGCTGAAGTGCTCAGTCTACCCGTGACATAACCTGTTTGATTCTTCGTTGAAGGACCTGCCAGATGTCACCAACACTGAGTAGAAGCGGACCTGGGAGTAATAACATCTTTCTCGGAGTTCCTACAAACATCGAAAAAGTCGCTTACGTTTACAGTGGGGGGGGGCATTCACACGAAAATGCAGGCGAGCTTCTACGTGGTCGTGCATGGCACCCGGCCTTTTGCCCAGCAAGATTCCTTAGGTCCCGTCGGACACTGTGCTTTGCGTGGAAGTTTTGGGAAACATCGCACAAGCGCCAGCGCAGCCGTAGATTGATGTGTAGAAAGTATTATGCGAAGGAATGTGGAAGTCGTTGCTGCAGTTCTACGCCAAGCAGCACTTGACGAAGGGCGAGGCGCTGCGTTCTGTTTTTTAGTGACATGCGTCAGTCAGTCAGTCATCGAAATGTTTGTCAGGGATTTGTGAAAACACTTAGCTACTCCGCGCGAAACCAACCTTTGGCGTCGAGAAGCCGGTTTAACCCGATGCACAACACTTCGCCTTTTCATTGGTTTTATTTACCCTCCTCGAGCTTGTTGCTTCTCAACGTCAGACATGATTAGGACTGCACTTGTTCTCTTTTTGACATAACTTCCATGCACTTACTGTTGTTCGTTCAGTTTCGAGCTCGAGTAACTTGGTGTTAACTTGGGGGTGGGTAACCTATTTACAATGGCGGACCCCACAAATTCTGCAATACAGGATTCCTACGGAATGTGGAATAGTCTGGAAATTTTTTTTGATAGTATGAAAAAACTGATCTTCCTGACTTGATCTTTCGATATGCATTTTCATAATATTTTATTCAAGATTGATATATTTTTACTTATATCGTGTTGAATATTATAGTGCCTATATTTGACCTGGGTACTGGGTAGGTCATTCGGAAAAATTAAGCCCGGAAGAAGTCTGGGAAAGGTCTTGAAAGATAAGCGTAGGAACCGTGATAATGTCACGGATGGGTCGCAATCACTTTATGGGGAACAAACACTTTACTTTATGATTTTATCTTATGACGAAAAACACAACAGAGCGCACATAAATAAATGTTGTTTGCGAAAACAAGGAAAGAAAACTATGAGGAGCTGGAGAGATTTCTTTGGACTTGTCTAAATACCTGCTTATCTTGGAGATCCAGATTGACGCAATGTAGTATTGTAATTTGGATGATAAACTCATGCTAAATGGTCACGTGGGCCGCGCCTTCCTCACCCAGCTGTGTTAACCTTTGCGGCAGCTTTCTTCTTGTGCATCTATTTTCACAGGACAAAACTAGTTTTTACGTTATTACATAAATGGCGAAACTGATTTTGTTTCTACTGTTTCTACTATCACAGAACATGTTTGCTGGATTGGAAATTTAATGATATTTCTTCCAGCGCCCTGATTAATTATAACATTCGTGGTACGGGGCGGCGGGAACGGTTTGTTAACACGAAGAAGTCTTAGAAACATTGTGGATTAAGTCGGACGTTGGCTTCACCCTTTAGTTCACAGCCACAAAGGTGTTCAGTCGAATGACTGTTTGACCGGCGTGTAGTCGTAATAGCAATCCGCTGCATTGCAGACTGGAACTCCAGGGTTGCTACCGCGTCGGCACAGCCGGGGTCGAAACGATGACGCTCAACTTCCCCAACCTTCGCACCCTCGTTCTGCTCGGCTGCGCGCATTGTGACGACGAGGCGTGCTCGTTCATCGCGCGCAATCTCACGCTCCTCCGGTGCCTGGAAATCGAGGAGTGGACCAGGCTCACACCGACCGGGGTGCAGACCCTGCGTGGCATCGAGACCGTCAGATTCCTCAGCGTACGATGCCACCAGTTGCACGGAGGCAATCTCGTCCTTTTCGGCTCGCGACTAGATCTGGACGGTGCAGATGCTGAGGCCAGTAAACAATTTCAAACGTGAGTTTCCCGCCTTCGCGAACTGTCACTGCAAAACTATTTGTTTTCGCGTCACTAGCCCTGTCTTGCAGTGCCCGAGCTGGCGGAAAGTTTATTTTTTTACTGTCACGACAAGGTCTTGACTATGTTTAACTCCGTTCTTTCCTGAAAACCTGAAGGTCTCCTCCACATCTCTAATGTTGGCTGTAATTTTTTTCGATTTCGGATTTACGCATTTAATTAACTTCAGGTATATAGGGAATTTCTGCTGCAGAGTGATAACCCAAAGTGGTGACACGTGTTGCTAGTTACACATGTTTCTTGACTGAAGCTCTGGGCAATAGTTTTCTTGTTTTTATTAAGAGTAGTTTGCAACGAAACGTGCCCGGCACCGTCTGTGGCTCTTTTATTCGCCGCTAATCCTCACCAGTGGTCCCTGTAGATAAAATCCAGTTTCTTCGAGAAAAGCTCTGAGCGGGTCACTCCAGCTGATTCCACGTTGCGCCTGCTGCTCGTCTTTAGATCTTATGACGCAGTGCAGCCTTTGTTTCGAATCCGCGCCAATGCGTAAAGGGCAAAAAGATTCGTGCACCTGTAGCATTCTCAGTTATGCGATTCGCACTGAATTTTTTTTTTATCGTTCGAAAATCAAGTTTTTTTTTCTAAATTTACTTCACCGACCAAGCGCGTCATCAATACGAACAAGTGTGTCGTCACTACGATCAAGTGTGTCGTCACTACGACCAAGTGTGTTATTTTATTCCAGCTACGCCGTCGTGCTCGCGAAGCGTTTATCGATCGTGGCAATCTTTTCGTTTTGCAAATTCATGTTAGTAACTTGCTGTGTGCCGTTCTGAAATGTGGACGTGACATTTTGACTGAAACCTCGCTTTCGCTTGTAAACGTTAAAGTGTGAGTACTCTCCTATTTTCATCTTATCTTTGATGCAGTATACTTGCATGGTGAGTGCACCCCCAGTTTCGTCTGTCCAAATGGTACCCCCCCCCTTCCTGGCCAGACTGTCTGAAGTTTTCTGTGGAAGCTTGAACGCACGCGATGGGTATTTCAGAAGAACCGCGATTGTTGGGCTGAAAACGTGCGAGGAAAGGTGGTGTTTTATTGTGGGGAAAACGTGTGAGGAAATGTGGTGTTTTATTCGGAGTAATGAAAACCGGTTCAAGGTCATAATATTACCAACAAAGCTCACCAGGGTGTTTGCGAATAATAAAAGCTGTCCCGCCCTACTGGAACAAAGCCCCATATTGTATGCGTGACGTATAGTCCGTGTGACGTGACGTATGGTTGTCCGTGCATAAGACGTGTCGGGAGAGCGCTAGTCGAAGAACGCGCCCCCTTGTCGGTATATTTCGTTTTGAATTTCTTTTTACCTTTTTCTTAACAACGACTACGCCGTGTCTCTTCCTGGAAAGTCTGTATGCAACTGTCGGTAGCCTTTTTTCTCTATCACTGCTGCTTAACGTTGAACCACACTATCGGGCCACTGCTGGTGACTGCAATCTGACTGCTGGATGATGAAAATTTTTCCGTTGCTGTCGTTGAACCGCTGCGCGGGCTTCGCGCCGATCGTTCGATTTCGCGAATACTGTCCAGCGCACAGATTTACGTCACAACCGTTTGTGCGTCAACACTGGTGCGCGTGCGCTAGACGAAAACCTGTTGTTGGATGGGTGGAGATTTTCTATAACCGCTCACTAAATGGAGGTAACGGACGGCCGAGGTCAAACAGAGTTATGAAAAAATTCTCGCATCCCCCTCCTGCCGCGCCACTTACTCGCAACCTCCTCAACGCTACAAAAGAAACTGTGACGTGCCTTCTTTCCTGACGCTCGCTTTTGACTGTTGATTGCATCGCTGGCAGTGGCGGGGATAGTTCAGTGCTGTCCTGTGGGAAATACACCATGCCGAATCTTCGTCGAGTGCTGCATTCTGCTCGTCAGATGCACACGTGCAGAGCGCATGTACTTTCACAAAGCATGCGGGTTTTGTGCTGTTTCCTGTTTGTTTTTAACAGGGGCACGTGAGGCGCATGCCTTCAGGTTCGTGGTTGCAATAGGTTTTTCAGCATTCTGCGTTGGTCCTCGGTAATTTTTGCAGCTTGCACTGGCTGGCAGCTTCAGCATTTGAACAAATAGAATGATTTGTTTTGTCACAATGAGATCATGAGCCGCTGATCAAGCGTGAAAAATCTGCAAGCCAATGCTTTGAAAAGCGAATCCTGAAAGACAGCTGTTCAACCTTTAAAATTTTCGATCGAACAAAGGCAGTGGCCAGCGTGATGAGCAAATTTTGCTTTTTCTTGTCGTTTATCGCTGTTTTACGACGTACTTTGCGGTTTCACTCAAAGCCTAACTGCGCCCAGTCAGTTGGTAGTGATGCTTGATGGCCCGAGCGCTTGGCTGATCGTATTCCACTCGAGCTCAGTGCTTGGTCGCAGGCATCCAGGTGGGGCGTTGTCACTTGAACTACTTTCTACGGCAGCCGTTGGCCACTGGGTTGCCGCCAACTTTGGCCACGGTTTCTTTCAAGTGGTGGTGAGACAAACTAAGTAAACATTCACCATCTTAAGTCAGGAAAACATCAAGTTTTGGGAGCGCCACCTTTATCTTAAAATCACAGAAGTACCGATTGAGCGGCAAACCGTTACTAGTTGAGAGAGGTTGGAGGCACCGTTTCTCTGCTTTAATCTCCGCATCTTGTTTGATATACGATTCTCACGGTTTGCAGAGTCTTCATTCCGTGGTAGCAACAGTCGAATATTGACTCGTTCCCAACCTTAGTTGCATTGGGATCTTTATGCTGCAATCTACTTGTTACAACGTTGAACAAGTACAGTCTGAAACGTTGCCACTCGCTGAAGCATGGGAAGAAGGCCTAGCCTTTCGGGTTGGGGCCGGTATTTCGCTACGAATTCGGCTGTAGGTGGGAAAATGTTTGTTGCGGAAAGGTCTTATCTAAGATCCCTACGCAAAAGAAAGGTCACGTAACAGCGTTCCAAAACGATCGATAAACACCACAGCAATTGGAGCCTAGTTCTGAATGATGACAACACTTTATCATGGACATATTGCAGAAGCCAGCTGATCATAATTCCGCGGAATATTTGATTTAATTAACTTGAAGTTTTAATTTGGTTGTCAATGCTCGCTCTTGTCATGCGCACGCATTGCGGGAACACAACATGAAACAAATTTATGGTCTCTGCCGCCGTGTTGTGTGCTTGCTGTATCAGTATTAATCACTTAGCGGAAACGATTCGACAATATATGCAAATAGTCACGCCTTAACTATTTTTTAATTGTTGTTTGTTATCTTAATTCAAGCGGGACTTAGCGCTTCATTGGAGCAAGGGAAATTCGAAAAAAGAGTGCCAAAATACGTTATCTAAATTTGATCATGTACAAAACTTTCCCGCTGTAATTGTGTGTATTGTAATTTCGTGCAGTTTACCCCATTTTTAAACTTTGGCATTGTCGAAGAAACGACGCACAGCGGATAGGCTGAATTACAGAAACAAGACCTGCGACTTTCTAGACGAGGTCTTCGAACCTGAGACACAAAATTGGGTAATGAGACCCTGTCTAGAAAATCCAACAATTTCACACTTCACTGTTATCGGTTTCGCGTTGGATTGGGAATCCCACAAATCACTCAAGCACGACCATGAGTGTCTCACCGGGCTGCTTGAGCGCGCATTTGTTCAACCACATGCGATTCAGCGAATTCGACTAGCAGAGGTAGGTTGGGAATCCGATAATAAGGGATTCGAGCGAAAAAGAGGTTGGGTGGTTTGTATTAAGTCTTGGACAACCTTTTCTGTACTTGTTTGATGCTAAAATCACTACCGTGGAACAGATTAGCCTATTTAAGCCAATCTGTAGCAAAAATGACGGATTAATTTATGTAATAGTTTTGCTTGCAGGCTAACTACACCTAGTTATGGAAACAATCAGCAAAAACATAAAACCGGTTAACAAAAAACATGGAAGCATGTCAATGAAATAAACAAATCCCAACAAAGTAATAGGCTTTTTGAAGACTGAGAATGCCAAAAACAATGTGAAGATTTGAACAATTTTTTCTCAGAAGTTGGAAAATCCCTTTCTACAAAAATAAAACCATCCCCTACCACTTACAGACATTTTATTAAACGTATACATTCAGAAAATTCAACATTTCTACCTCCTACTGATGCATATGAAATCCAACTTCTCATCAAAAACCCAATGAAATCTAATAGTTAAACCTTAAAATGAAATCTAATCACCCAATCAGATTTTTCCGCAGACAATGTACTTCAAGAAATCTTTGTTCGATTTTATTTTCGCGTAAAAATCACAGCAGAAAAAGTCAGTAATTTTACAGGTGATGAAGGGTTTCGCATTCTGCTCCTGTTGTCTGACCACATGTTATGCATTATAGATAAAATTCTCTCAAAGGGAGCTGATGTACCAGGTGTAGGACTATGCTGACTGACTGAATGCATACCGGGACATTTTGTTGACTGACCGGGACGCCGGGACAAAGCCTTCAAACCGGGACTGTCCCGGCTAAAACGGGACGTATGGTATGGCTACTTATAGATACAAAGAAAAAAATTAAAACCACCTGGAGATTAAGAAAGATACATTGCTATTTTGGCAAATGTCGAAAATTGTACAAAGCCGCTGTCACAAGTTGCCGCGTTTTTTAATAAATCCTCTAAGCGTGTTCAAACCAGAAGCCTGTTTCAACTTGATTTGAATTTAGCCGCTGATTCAAGCTGCTCGTATACCTAAGGCTACACACTATGCGAACCCATCTGGCGTTCAAAGAAAGGTTTGTTGCAGTTTTTTGTACTTTCAGGGCCTGAGCAAAGAGTTGCAAATGTTTACCAAGTAAGAGTCCACTGAAAAACACGTTTTTTTTGGACAAAAATGCCGATCGGACAAAATACTGCTCTGACGTCCAATACATGATTATCCGTCTCTACTCTGTTGAACATTATGTCATTGGTTGTGTGAAAGATGAAATATGTCAGAAACAGTAAACCGCCTTTAACAATGACCTCAAAACTAACATGAATATACGTTTATTCTTTTATCCTAACATGGACGGTTTTTCTTGAAGTCCGTACTTGGAGAAGTCGTTACGATGTTGTAAGTTCAACCGATAATTCCACGAAAAATATCACTTGCGCTAGCACAGCGCGAGAATCACGTAAACTGACGATTCGGTTGTTTATATTGCCTGGCTAAAGTTTTTGTCAGAGTTAAGATATCGACATTGCATTTCTGGTTTCATCTTTGTCGTTGGTTGAGTTGAAAGACCTGAAAGCGAACAACCCAAAACATTGATTCCAGCAACTCAGATTTCTACGAAAACTTGAAAAAGTCGTAGCACTGGAACGCAAACGCAGCCAAACTGGAAGCTCAAAAATGAAAGTGATATTCGTGCTTTTTTTATTTTGCTGCTCGAAACAACAGCTGTGTCCAGGCCCGTAACTATGGGGGCGCAAGGGGTTAATCCAATAAGTGCAAAATGAACTTCCTAAAGCACAATTCCAACCGTAAATAGACGTATGGATTATCGCTTTTGCCATACCATCGAAAGGAAAGCTGAAAAATTCCGCGAAAAGCGAATATCAGCAAGTCTGATAAAATAACGAAGTGCTGTAAATGCATGTGATAAGAAATGTTTGGGTCATATAAGGCATGTTCTCCGAACTGCCTCAACAACAACGCAAGTTGCTTGAATTGAGGCCACACAATCAGGTAACTAAAAGTTAGCGGTAAACTACTGAAACGTTTCATTTTGCTCTCAAAACTCATCAAAATCCCATGCTTCGCGCAGTGCTGCATGCCATTAGCTATCCATTTACTTTTCCATGTCCTGGTTAAAGTACGTTGCTGACCACAAATTAATTTTGTAAACATTTCTGTTACACATTTAACAAGTAGCAAACAGTGGTTCACGCTTTTCGAACACATCAGCTCTAAGTATTGCGAGATTCATCTAAAAAAATTGTTTTTCGCACTACCGAACTATATAGCTGTGTGGCCTCGATAGAGCAAAATAAGCGAGCGAATGTTGTATGACACCTGTCATAATTTTTCAGGAAACCAAGTGCAAGTCGCCAGAAATGGAAAAAAATACGAATTTTTACTACTAGCGAAGTCCGTGGGCAAGGCTGCGGAGGGTTGCCCCCTATATATCATTGACAAGAGGATGTTACTCCCTTGATTTTCTGAGTGATTCCACAGCTATGGTGCCTTCGCCACTAATCGCAAATTTTTTACAGTAAATTTCATGCTAATCGCGCTTATGATAGCATTTCTTTTTTCAAAAACAGTAAAGTATCAACCGCAACCCCAGAGTTTTTTCACCAATCGTACAACCGTTCATAAATAAATTTTTCGAAGATAATGCATACGTAATGCAAACAAAGACAGGAATTGTTGCTAAACACTGACTGTCTCTTTACGACCACATGGGCTCTCGTTTAGCGGTGCATTTGTGGCAAATTGAAAACACCTTTGCTTCACATTTAAATAGTTCGCCACTGCTTTTCCGAATCCACAGCAGTACCCGAGTAGCCACAATTATCACGCGGTTGACTCGTTTGTGACGTCATGCTTGCCGTGGAGTTTTTCTTCAAGGTGAAATCCCATCAAGTCTTTGCTGCAAATAGAACGTGCATGACAATTCCAATATTTTCAATAGTTTTGTTTCAGCCGATATCATATCATGTAATTGTTGCATTCATTGCTGCAGTGCTTTCATTGCACATGTCATCGTGTTGGATTGTAGCTATTTGACTTTTATTTAACACTGGGGGCAGCGGTGGATATACTGGCACTAAGCTTAGTTGAGGCTTGAGGAAATCCTACGTTTCGTTGTTCTTTTCAGTGGCTTGGTATTATTTAAGAGGAAACTGCTTTTTTGCGGTATAACCCAAGCTTCATGACCAAAAAGAAAATCACATCGAAAGCTGAAATTGCGAAGAACAATAAACAAGCTTTTTTCTAATCTCAGGAAACAGCCCCTGATATTTCCTAAAAGATAAAATGCTTTTATAGTTATGCTTCAAATCAGTGTTTCCCAAAAAATTTCACTTTCCGTCGCCTGAAGTTCTATATCTATAACCTTAGGGATCATAGCATGTTGGCGTCCGTAAGCGAAAGGGATGACGTTGGACAAAGATTGGGAAACCGCTGGCCCTGATATAACTCCAGAACAATGGCTTCTGACTCCAGTGCTTAGTTCATAATTTTCCCTTCGTTGCCTGAAATCTGAGGAAGTTTCCAAAATTTCCCCTCACAAGAGCGGAGAGTGGAAAAAATGACCAGAAAAATTATTTCATTTACCCGACAGCTTGTTTTTCGATGGAAAAACAGTTAGATACAACAAAAAAGTTATAAACTCGTCTTTGCACTTATTATCGCCACTTTGCAGGACTATGCCTTGGTTCAAAGCTTTTCGTTTCTCAAATGGCACAGCTCTGAATGTCCTAATTTCTTTCTTTTCACACTGAAACAGCCAAGCGCAATTGTTATTTTTTGCTGTGAAAGTTTTAACCGGCACTGCCCTGATTTTCACATGTTTTCGTCCCGCATGTGGTTACATCGGAATCATGTCTGGGGTTGAACTTTATTTCGATCCTCAATAACTGAGAACGAGAGTTTTATACGTGTTTTGACAGCGACCGATCACGGCTGTCTGCCGTCAATGTTTTGCCAGACGTAGTCATACTTGAGATACATGCCAAATATGTACCTGCTACGCAAAAAGAGATCCTGAAAAAGACAATAATGTCCAGATAATTTAGATTTCATGCAACAGCACTGACTGGGCAAGCGTCTGTGTGTCATTCACACGACAAGGAGCTGCAGTTGCCGCCATGCTCGTGGTTAGTGTCAAGAATGTTTGCACAGCTTGAGGTGCCAGTCGACTTTGCTTGGATCAACGCTTATGTCAGTATTTACAAACACTTAAATTTGGTTTCGTTTGGGCAAAGAATCCTCGTAAAACGGCAATCAACTATAAAACGTTGTGATGCTGCTCCAGGTAGGGGAAGATGGCGGCATTGAGGTACTGTTTACGTTCACTGACTGCGAAACAGGATATAAGATCACGTCGTTCCTGCAAGCTTCCCAGCTTGACCTTTGGTACGCATAGAAGAACTATGCTCTACCCTGAAAACTACTTTGTTTGTTTTTAAAGCGCACTTGCTCTACTTACCGAGTTATGATGCCGACCACCCGGTTGTGGTGATCAACCACCGGCAGATGGCGCAATCCCAAGGTGCGGAAGATAATGTAGGTTCGGTGCAGTGAGAAGGACTTCGGTATTGACACGCATGAGCGGTTTATGTACGGATTCTGCAAAGAAATGAACCTTTGCATAATTTTGCGAACACTTTTGGTTAAACCCTAATGAAGTTGTTGGCCATGAAAAGATTTGTATCTGTATATGCTCAAGTTTCTGCATTTTTTTCCTCTGCGTGCTGTCATGGCTGGCTTCAAGACAGACAGACAGACAATGCTTGTTTATTTTACATGGCCAACGAAAGGACCAAGAGTTACAACAACTAAGCGGTATTCCTTGAACATGTTCATTTTTAGAACAAAACATGTTAACTTGCGTGGTTGAATTCATTCCAAAAGGGTTTATCATCAAAATAAATGTAAAATTTGACAGTATCCGATTCTAACAAATGTGCAACCAATTAAAGCAAATAATAAATAAAGCAAAATCGAACCAAAAACATGTCCCCACACATTAGTGAAATGATACATGTCTAATCAAAATCAACCTTACATGTCTAATCAAAATCAACCAACCAAGTCAATCGTTTTGTCGGATAATGATGCGTCTTCAAAGATGTTTCTAATTTTGTCGTATACTCTTCGGCTATCAACCAAACGATCGACGTGAATCTGCCAATGCAAGGTCGTAAGAACAGGTCAAGATTTAAGTTTTAGCCTTGCAGAGGTTTATGTCAGTTCATGTTCGAAGACAAAGTGAACTATTCACTTGCATGTCCTTGGAATATCACTACATCAGTAGGATGTTTGGCGAAATGACAACTGGTGTCATGACTTGTAGAAGCAATGCCCATACTTGGACGTTTTTTATATTGCACATCTTACCCGGCTTACAATGATTCTTGCATTCCACAATTTGTATGATACATATGATTCGGGTCAACTTGAAGCCAATCTTAAATTAAGCTATGATAAAAAAGTGATTATGTTTTGGACTCTGAAATTACGTTTTCGTTCAGGCACGAACGTTGGCATACGTCATGCATGTGTTCCGGTGCAAGGTTTCAATGCTTTTAGAGAGTACAAATTTTGAGCATGTGCGTTTCTATTGAACTTCTCATTATCTGATGCTTCAAAATAGCTAAGGCCTCTCGCATAGCTTCAGCAAAATTAACTGGCTCTAGTCATGTCCACTGCGATGGCTCCTCGTGAGGACCTCGGAGCCCACGTGGCTATTGATTTCAGATGATTAGAGAAAGCACAGGTAACACACAATGCCGATTGAACGCCTCTGTCTTGCAGCGAGCAAAAATGTAGCGTGCATTCCATTCACTGTGACAAGATACCACTAATATTTAATCCTGGTTGCTAGGTTATTGACTTGCTGCATATCAATCTTTCGCCTGTTACAACAATGTAGATCCCTTGAGACTAAACTGAGCATCGGTAAGCCTTAAAATCTTTTGCTGAAAAGCACAAAACAACTAGTCACCACACCTTTTTTCACAAGTAACTAAGAGCATTTTTCTAATTTCTTACCTCTTGGTAATCCAACAGTTTTTCGTTCATTTTTTTATCCAGTCCAGGCCGACTTTTCTCTTGAAAAATTTCTTGATGTTGCAAAAGCATGCAAAGGTCAAGTCTAGAAGTAGCAAAAACGTTGGAAAAAAAACATAAATGAATTTCAAAATTGTCATTGCCGAGGTCGACTTTTTCCATAAATTGTGCACGCGTGACGTTGTGCAGGGCAACCTTCAGCTCGAACAAACTCTATTTGTTACTCTTACAAAAGGAATTTATGAACCTTGTAACAATTCCGTTAAACACACTTCCGTTTTCACTTTCAACAACAACAGGAAAGCCACCATGTGTAGTGGTTAACAAGAGGTTGCAAAGTTTGCTGATATTTTCACATCGACTGAGGGTGTTTACCGGCGTGCTCATTATGTCAGCAGCCTGGTAGAGCTCCAAGTTCAACCTGCGAATATAAGTGAACAAGGTCATCAAGAGCAAGTAAGAAAGGGTTTCGCAACCATTAATTTTCATACTAAGTGGAAGACTTTGTTTCCGACTGAAGTAGTGCGTATTGAAGATCTAAAAAGGCTGCTAGATGTGAAACGTCACTACTTTGTAAATACAATACATTTGTAATTGTTAAATTTCCTCAAAGGCTGAAGCAGTCCACCTGTGGCAAGGCAGACCATGTACCAGTGCACAATGTGCGCAACAGCGATTTTTAGTATTTTCTCAAAGTGGTCACTACACTTTTCGTGACCATTGGTACTCTTTGCAAAATGATCTTAGCTCGTATTTAGATCTGTTTATTTGTTGTTCCGACATTTAAGGGTAGTGTCTAAAATCATGTTTTCATGTAGCAGGGAATATTATGCACTTTTTATGCAGAAGTGAATATAGTAGTATTAAACCCACCCTGTTGCCTTTAGGAAATTTACTATTGGCAAATGTTCAAGCAAACAACGACTTTCAAAGCTCATGATAAGAGAAAAATATCAAAGAAGGGTTATCTCAGGGGTTGCCGTACAAAATTAAACACATGCTGGTGCAGTGCAGCACAGAACATCGTTGCACATTGCGTTTGCATTGGTTTGGATGGTTTCACTCACAGGTGCTTTCCCTGCTGGTAAACAACAGGCTCCGAGTCGAGGAAAGGAATGCACTTGAACTCCAGCAAGGCGTGATAGAGCGGGTGAGTAAAGTAATCACCAACCCACTTGGATATCATGATCGCCGACATGATTGGCAGTAAAAAGCTGATGTCGTTAGTGATCTCTACCTGAAAACGAGTTGATGAATGCATTTTTCGTTGTTTTTTTTTCAAACCAAATATATTGCGACACGCTACGACATTTTCATGACGCACCATAATCACTGTAAGCGACATGGTTAAACGTGAAACGCCACCAAAAAACGACGCCGCTCCAATAAGAGCCATTGCTCCGGGATCGATCCAAGCCCAGAAGGGTTCCTCTTCTGGTACGTGAATTCCAAACCACTGCACCATGGCTTCTCCAATTATACGCCCGTACAGGCCACCAATGAACCTGTTAAAGCAGAAGTTGTTGCATCGACTAAAATAACTCTTGATTAACACTTTATTCACGGAACAAAACGTTTCTGTCGATTTCCCCGTATTATCGAAAATTTTCAAAACGTGTCGGCAATTCAATGTCATTTTCGAAGAAAGACCTATTTCCGCGAAAAAAGAACTCAACTCGAAAATAGACCTCTAGCATAGTTTTAGTATGATCCCTCACATCCAATCAAAACATCACATTCTACCCAAAAAGAGGGCACAAAGGAGCGCAGCACACAGTGTGCAGAACCATGACGATATGTGGGAAAAAGTTGACGAGACTGGAACAAAGCAAACCGCGCAATTTCTTGTTAGAAGTAACAAAAGAAAATCAAAAATTAATTGACGTCATGTCGGAACTTACGAAAACAGTAAAGTTCAATGAAAGAAGCGAGAAACGCGAGAACACAAAACAAGGGCGGCGAGGCACACACAAGAAAAACGAGGCAAATTGAGGATTATTAACTTTCTTGTAGGTTTACAGATGACACATTCGTAAAGCATGATGGCTGATCTATTTATTGATAATGTTTTTATCAACCAAACGTACAAATCTACTTCTCCAGAACACAAGCCAGGCGCACACGCGCGTAAAGTGGTTTTGATTTTCAACTTGTTTTGATTTTCTCAAGACACACTGCACTGAAGTTTACCTGGTCACATGGCAGTCGATGAGTTTCTCGTTCAGAGTTACATAAATGCCATAAACGAGAATAGGTTGTTTACAAAGGATTTATAAAGCCAGGGATGCATTGAATCTTTTGATGTTCCAATCGAAAAGACTGGTTCGGGATTTGGCATTCGCTCATGCTTGCCGAAAATCGACATACACGTTTTAGTTGTCATTACTCCAGCATTGTCTTTCTGTAATTGAGGACGTTTGGCGGCTTCACTTTTAGATCGAGCCAGGACGCTTTTTCGAATGATGCATGAAGGGTTCAAAATAAGAGAGAAGATGCTTTTGAGTAGCCTAATGTTTTTTGGCGTTTCCTTAGTGATTGTGCTCACACGTTTCTGTACCTTCTGTGGCCTAAGGGCAAAAAGGATGAGAAAGAGATTAAAGATATGACAAATCGTACCCAGTAGGCAAGAGTTTCCCATCCAAATTTTGGAAATAACATCGCATCATCCGCAGAGCGAATAGAGAAAGATACTCCTTTATTTAGAACTCAAGAATTGAACCACAATCTGTTTAAAGAAGCTGTGGGGTAATTTGCGACTAGGGCTGGGTTCAAACAACAGAAATTTATTGTTTAAGTTATGAGTAATTTCTAACTAATTACTTAAGTAACTTAACTAATTCAAGCAAATCAGGAAAATCGACATTTAGATTTTGAAATAATCAAATACATAAAAATAATTGCATTTTTAAATCACATAACGGGCGGTTCAGAAAAAATTCGTGCTTGTTGGCCGTGATTCAATTTAATGGATGAGCTTCCATCTCCAAATCGTTATCAAGATGATAATCAACAATTGTAACTCACAAAGGGCTCTCCAAAGGTAAGAAATCTATTCGTTTCAATGCTTTTTATGTGAGATGATACATGTCATGTAAAATACTACGTTCACAGCAACAGACGTGGCTCCGAAAATCTGAACTTTTCTAAAAGAAAATTACTTGAAATATCACTTAATGGAAAATTACTCAATCAAGTAACAAGTAAAGGATTTAAAGTAAGTAATTAAGTAGTTCCGCACTTGAACCCAGCCCTATTTGCGACTTGTCATTTTTCTTAGGTGGAACCTAGACTAGTCAAATTGAGCGCAGCTTGGTTGACAGACTAAACGAATGCAAGAATAATTCAGACTCGCAGGTACGCGGACACACACGAATCAACACCCTAAGCACGTTGTCAATGTTAAGAACCAAAAAGTTTGGATTCCGTTAACAACTGCGAACTCTGGGTTCTTTCAAAGGTGTTTTTGATTCAAGATCACGCCGTTGTCGTTGCAAATCGATGTGCCATTTATTGTCGTTGAAAATCGATTCAATTTATTGTCGTTGAAAATCGATTCGATTCTCGTTGAAAATTTATTGTGGATGAAAATCGATGTGCCAACATCTTATTTTCAGCGCATGTGACAGTTGTTTTCAACGCATGTGACAGTTGTATATGGAATACTATCTTTGCCAATTCACTGACGGCAATGATGACCGACACTTGTGTATGCCTCGTCGGCCACGTTTTGTCGTTTTACGTTTGCGCTTCTTTCATTGGTTTTCGCTGTCGAATAAACGTTGTTTGCAAAACATTGGACACGATTTCATTTAAAACTTTGATGTTTGCGTTTTTGTTTTTAACAACACCAGTTTCGAACGAGGCGAGATTTTTGGATAAAAACTGCTTTTGCACAAATGTGCATGAAAACGTAAATATGTCAAACTTCAAAAACAAATCTAAATGCGTTTTTTTGGACCAAAGAGGATACAAACCTTGTCAAAGCATTGGAAAATATGTTGTTGATAACAATTGATCTGAGTTTATAAAACTCGCAGTATTGAAATACATGATTTTTCTGCTTCGCGATGACTTACAGCATCGGCACAACCAGACCACTGGAAATAGACGTTCCAGCAGCCCAGCAAGCAAGAAAGTAGTAGAAAACCAAGACAGTGATGAGAACCGGTATGCTGAACTGCTGATGAGTACCGTTGGAGAAAAGATGCTTGATTGCTTGTTCACCGGTCACAAAGAAAAGCGTAGCCACTGCATAGGAATAGAAACACAGAACTTTCGAGCAGCAACAAGCGATAAGCTTCAATTGTTTGGGAATAAGTAAGATAATACTGCTGGTGACACTCCTTTCAGTCAAATTACTTTGTCTTGCAGAAGTCACAGTACACTCACTTTCATTATAAGTTTTGTTATTTATTATAAGTCCGTCATCTTCGACGCTCCACTCTGATCCGCTTGGGCAAAGGTATATTTTAACGTTCGGCTCGGTTCGCGGAGGTCTGTAATCTGGTCTTGTTACGTTCAAGCATTCTGGACTGAAAAAGAATGGGCCGCAGTTTTCTCACACACAGACACTTCCAAATGAGACATTAGTCAATTTCTTGGGCGATTGTCCCCACTTGTGAATCCGTTTTCTTTCGGGCCTCAATCTCATGTCGCATCGAATTTTCCGCCCAACCAGGGCGAAAGGAGAACAGAACACGAAAAATACTACATAACACTGAATAATGGTTTATTGTATAAAATTGGCAACACCAATGCGACGGATGGAGTTGTTTCTTACTGCACAATTTAACAATAATCGGGGCTATTTCTGACAGGCAAACGTGTAAGTCAAAAGTCACGGCAAGGCTGGTTAATCCTTCTTCGTAAACAGTTTACGTAATAAAAGTAAAAAGCAGATTGGAAAATTCCTGAATGTCTTAATAAAGCGCGAACATTACCGATTGTGACTCATATGATCAGTTATTACGTCAAAGACGTGGAATACGAGAATCATTCTGAATTACTTTTAATTGCGAGTTCAACATGGATCCAAACACCAGGATTTGCGATTTTAAAATCCGATTAAATCTTTTAAATTACGAATCGCTACGGTAAGTATTTGTAAAAGTGTACATACTGTAAATTTTACATGTTCGTTCTTTTATTTTTTCTCATATCTTCACGATCCTACTGTGCAGTAGTATCGGACGCCCTGTGGTCGGCAAGCCCCAGTTTGTGACACCCTGCCTTACAGTGTATTCCAAAATGTGAGCTGATTAAAAATAAAGGGAAATTTTTTGTTTTAGATTAAAAAATTAGAAAAGACGAGGTACATTGCTGATTTTCTGAAGTGTTATATTTTCTTTTCAGTAGTTGCGTAGTTTTCATGTTGCAGACAAATTTCAGACTGACTTGCTGCATTAACAGTAATCAGCAAACCCTTAATGCCATCGGGATTCTAACTGTTGCATAGTCGTGTGAAAGAACGGACCCCATAGTTCCAAGTGAAAAATTACATTTGTGTGTGCTCGAAGGAGGTGCAGGCATGGTGCCCAAGAAAACTGGACAGACCGGATGCGTCCCCTTGGAAAGTCAAAATAAAATAGATGGTCCAGTAATAGCCAACAAACCGCTCATGTAAAGTTCGTATGGGGTTTAATCCGTTTATCAGTTTACATTCACCGTATATTCGAAATAAACGAACAGGAAAAACAGAAGCTTAACTACTGAAACCACGCATCAACTCCAATTTTCAGTTCGCATCTCTTCGGTGGCTCCGGTTCGCAACCCATAGAAAAATCCTGCAGATGCCCGTGTGTGCAACATGTTGGACTTAAAAATTGAGGCGTTATCAACCAGCAACAGTTGAACCGTAGGGTTGCTGCTTTGAAACATAAACCGAACCAACGAGGCTACTTACTGCGTTTGTGAAGCTATTTGCTGCTTTTCGTTGTTGCAAATAAAGTCCGTGCATTGGAAAGCAGCTGGAAGTAAAACTGATACTGTCACTGTGATTATCTGCAGAAAGTCACAAATGTTCGTTGACTCACCATCTGACTTGAGGCTCAGGGACAAACAAACATTTTTCGAAGTTTTTGAATATAAATATAATTTCAACCATCCGACGTTGTCACGAAATAAAAGGAACCGTCTGTACTGCGCATATAGACTTGCGTTTGTAGCTTTGTTTTATTTTGAAACATCGTCAAGTCTAGAACAAATTTAGAAATCACTCTTATCTGCCACGAATGAAGCAAAATAATGTTGTTTGAGGATAAACTCACACGTTTTTTAGATTTTACTCACTTTAAGCGAGAGCACTGTTAATTGAGTGGACCACTTAAAAGCACTAGTGTTTCTGTATGCCTTTGAGGAATCAGTCGACTGCCATCTCCTTTCGTCTTTTTGCGATGATTCAAACTTGCACATATCTCTATTCAAGTATGTACTTTCCGCGATGGGTGTGAGCAAGGAATCGATCAGCAAATTTTAATAGGAAATCGATTTCACGTAAAATTACGCATCCTCAGTCCTTATTCAAATAGAAATTTTCTTAGAAATTTTTCTGTTTGAATAAGGACTGAGGATGCGTAATTTTACGTGAAATCGATTTCCTATTAAAAATTTGCTGATCGATTTCTTGAGTGGACCAGTATCATCTGCTTACCAATATGACGCACGGTTCTGCGAATCGAATAAGGTTCTTTTTCTGATCGGACTTGACTTTGCTCAACAGCCTTCGTCTTGACCTTGCAATTTTGACATTAAGGAAAACGAAGAATGCACCAAGAAAACCGCCAATGCAACCGAGAATCGCACTTGGAATGAAAGTGAGTATGTTTGTGGCCAGATCGCTGTCTACCTAAATGGTTCAAGAAAATGTTTTGTTTGGCCCACAGCGACTGGCTGATGAAAATGTTAACAATGCATCACAAACTCTAAGATTGCAGAACACATGAAGATGTTACAGCATTTTTGTTTAAACAATTAGAGCATTCTAAAATAACTGTATGTTTTGTCACAATGCGGTTTTCAATGTAGAAACATGACCACTCTACTTTTACCAGCAGGGACGTGCAAATAACGCCTTTTCCCAAATTTGCTGCAAGTGTAATGAAAACAGTGGTTTTGTTTATTACATGGACAATGTTGAAAATATTGCCCAATTTCTTTTTAAATCAGGAACTGCGGACACCACTTTGTGCAATTAGCAATTAGAACACCACTTAGTGAAAAGCAAGATATTGCGTTGGAGATCAGCAATTATCGAAATCTCTACCAGGTGGCAGCAAATTACCTGAAACATGATATTGGTTTCAGTCCTAAATAGCCCAAAGTTTCCCTGATACTGGAATCCTCTGAAAGCGGAGTTGAAGAGATCAGTAGTAAAAGTTGCAAGCATGCAACAAAAAAAGGTTTGCCAGGATAGTTTCATATTCCAAAATGAAGATACTTCTTCCATGGAAAAGAGCAGCCCGCCGACTGGGGCTCCAAAAGCCGACGAAACACCCGCTGCAGCTCCAGCTGATATGAAATTGCGCCTATAATACATTAGCCAACTTCTGAGATTATGTAACAAGGCAAAGCATTATATGCACATGCACGAAGAACTAAAATACGACTGAAACAGGTTGAGGTACGTAAACATTGAATAAAAGTTGGACTAAACAATTGCAAACAGATCAGAAGTTACACATCAACGCAGCTCAAGGTCAAAGAACCGAGGGATACTTTTTTCCATGTGGAATGGCAGTCAATGTCCACTTTAATTTTTCATTGAGCCTCAGAAGCGTTCACTTTCACATGTGTTTCATACTTTCCGGGGCTCCAAATGAAAACCATTTTACATTGGCAAATTTATCTACCTTGCAGTAAACCTGGTTTAGCTGATCTTCAACAATAGCTCACAATTTGATTAACATGTTTCTACAGTGCGTCTCAACTTCGAAAAGTTTTTAAGCTTCAAAACAAACCTTCCACGACCCCATAGGTCTGTATATATTTTGGAATAGACCTTTAAAAGATGAACAGAAATCTTTGATGTCCACCAAATATTGCTCATTCAAAGATTTGTACTTGGAGATAAGAAATGGGAAAATATTGCGACTGTAACTTGTGTACAGGTTTACCTGTCTTCTGAATTTCTGAAACGCTGGAAGTAATCCGGTCGTATTCCGAATGAATCGGACTTAAATTGACTCAGTCCTGCTCCTATTAGACCTCTGCAAATAGATTGTGCTTTTGTTGTTTTCTTTTCACAGACTAAATGTTTGTTGTTAGATTTATTTACTGCGCATAGTATGCCTGCTCGTTGCCACGAATCATCAAAAACGTCGCATTGGTCTATAACGTTCAAATACGCAACGACAGCATTTTTCCATAGCAGGTCTACTCAGGTTCAACTGGCGTTGATGATATCACAATCTCGCAGCACAGTTGAAAGGTAATCCATAATAAACTCACCCGAGATGTATCATGGGGCCTTCTGGTCCGACAGGCATCCCGCACCCGACCGCAAAAACACACGACACAAACTTGACCACCATCGTTCTGATGTTGAAAATATGGCGTATGATTGTTCCGTTGAGAAAACCAATCAGCTCGGGAAGGCCTGATCCGCCAGCAGACGGTCGGTACCACTGCGTACGATGGCACCTTTGATTCACCGGCAGAAAGGAAAGCATAGGCGGATCCAGAGGACGATAAGGGGGCTGACGTACCCCCTAAATTTTCAGATAAGTTTTTGATCGATGGTTCCCGACAAAGAAACGTCCAATGACGTGATTTTTTTGGATAGCCTTTGAAATAAACCATTTCTTTCACAGGGATAGAGACGAAAATATTACATGCAAAGCTTATTTTACTGAGTTTGGGCAGTCCGAACGCGTTTATTTCACTAGAAACGGAACTTCTAATAGGCAAGTTTTATGCAAAAAATATGATCCCATTGTCACACAAACCGCACGTAAGTATTTGAACTCTTGTTTCATTTGGCAAGATTGAGCTTCTTGTGGACAAAAGTTGAATAAGCAGCAGACTGTATTTTTTTCCTACAAGCTTTGTACAATTGATACTTGTACTCAGTGGCGTAGCGAGGCCAAGTGTCCCCCGGGACCGACCGTGAAATTGCCTCCCTTTCCACCCCTCCAATTTGCTTATATTACTTTAAAATGAAACAAAATCATGTTTTGTGCTTAGTAAGGATGAAAAAAATATTAAAAGATCGTGAAATCAGAATCATGCACTCAGAAAATGAATGGGTCTTGTTTTTCATTCTCGATTATGGGTATTGTTTTTTTCTGCCCATTCGCCATCTATCTCATCATTTGCCCTTCATATTTTTCCTGCTTTCTTTCATAGACCTATGCATATATGGAGTCGGCGTATTTCGTTAAATTTTCTTCCCTGTTGGTTTTCAGCCTGCGGTAACTAAACATCCGAATAAACTCGTCTCTGAGCTCCCCCTAAAAAAATCCTGGATCCGCCTATGGGAAAGGACACACGATCTTCTGTGAAGCTACTTCCATACACGTTTTTTTCACATTCAAAATCGTAGTAATAAATTTATCATCAAAAAAAGCTTCAATCTTAATGCTTTGTCAAAGTATATTTCAAGCAAATAACTTTTCACCAACAACGTGTAATAGAACGTTGATATAGAGGAAGCAGCCTGAAAGTGTGGGATCCTGGCTATCGGCAGTAATTTGCTAAAGGGACCTGGAACCTGCTCTTCTGGAATTTTTAAATTTGACATGTAGCACAATTTTAGAACTTTGTACATAGTCCTACGCCATTTGTCGTTTATTTGGCTCCCGACAACGAAAATCTGTAACATTAACGCACTGAAAACACGTCCTGCCAACGTAATTGCTTGAAATTTGCTTAAAACTGCAACAAAAACATTTAAGACATAAACTTATAAAATCTTACAACAACAAGTGCTGATCCAGGTAGTAAAAAGATCAAGCTGTATCCCACAGCAAAGATCCAGGAGATAGCAAGGTCATCCTGCAACAACACGAAAATACTTTTCAGTGGCTTCTGGCATGGTGTTTCAAGACTGTCGCGCGGCTAAAATCATGACCCAACAGTTTGAACCGTGTGGCCATTCATGCACTTCTTTACAAACAACGTTTTCAAGCCAGGCCCGTAACTGAGGAGGCGCAGGGGGGCGAAGCCATCTCTGTAAAATTTTTCGCCCCCCCTGGAAAAATGCGCTGGGCATAGTTTAAAATTATTGGACATAGTTTAAAAAGTTTGGCCCCCTCTCAGAAAATTCTTCGCCTCACTGGTGTCCCATGCTGGTTACGGGTGTGTTTCAAGCTGGACAGTCGCAGCAGGGGCTTCGTTAGGCCGACGTGAAAGTTGTGTACTGCATCTAGTAATACTATCAAAGAGTGAAACCGCAGTGGCGTCGTGGCAACAAAAGTAAGGAGGAACGTTCTATGAAAACGAAGATGTGCTAGCCACAGTTGACGCAGTTAAGATTTCGCTGGGGAGAAATTAATGAAAAATGGCGAAAAGGCGCTGATATTTTGAAGCCATATTAAAACGTAGGCAAATACCGTTTCTTCCTCAAATAAGGTGGTGGTATGGCGTTTCCTCAAGTTACGCCTGATTACAACACTGTGTAATAATAAATGGCTGTCGATTTCTGTGTTCTTGCACATGTCACCGAGTTTTGACGAAGCCTTAAATCTATGCCGTTGTGGTGTAAATTTTTGGGCCACTTCCTGATCTGCATCCATTGATTAGGTGGGACACCGTTTTGTAAGGAAAAACTTAAGGCAAAACACTGGATGCATTGCTTGTTTATGAGACAATTCATTCCCATCGGATACCATTTTCACATCCTCATTATTTTTCAAGAGCTCACTGACTTTTTACAAGTGGCCTGGCCATCACCTTGAAGCAAAATAAATTCGGGATGGCACGTTTTTTGCAAAAGTTTCAAAAAAGCGTTTGCACTGACTTGCAAATATGCCGTGGCATGCGACCACTTGGTGTCCGAGATGAGGTCGATAAACTGGTGAAGCAGAAACCCGACGATACCGACAGCGAACCCGATCATGCCCATCATCAACCAACGATCCCAATCCAGCCTTTGTAAAACATAACGTGAATAAACATTTGCTTCCAAGCAACATTTTATCGCGTAGCAGAACAACTTGAAGATGGTTATTTCATGAAACAGGACTTCACGCGGAATGATCAAGCATGCGGGCTTTTGTGAAAGAGCAACAGTGTTTCTAAGGGAATTTTAACTTTGATGCAAGTTCCACAATTATCTTTAATCATCACATGCTTTGTTAATGTGTTAAATTTATGTTTAGGCCTTTATATACCTTCAATCACTAACTTTTTCATCCATTCGCACGTGGATATTTGTTTAAACACGTTGGACTAAATGCATTCGCAAAAATTTTACATCAACAACAAAAATATTTGTGCGATAGACTCAAAATTCTAAGAAAGGAAAGCTGATAGATTTTCGGACATGACATTGGTCAAGTCTCGTTTTAAAGGTTTACGGTATCAATGGCGTTAATCGCACCGTTTTCAGCATCCAGCAGGAGATTGCACATCGTTGCTAAAATCATTTACATCGTGCGATTTGTAGTTTGAAGAAAGCGAATTTTTTCAGCCACTGTTACTTCCAGAACGTAAAGATTAGAAGAACATTTGGTACACCAGTGTCTTTTAAGAAGTTTCAAGGGACCGAAACGGTCTCCAAAATTCTTCCCACCGTCTCTCAAAATACAGTAGATCCTTCCGGCACAACAACCCCAAAATTACACTAAAAACTCGCTTTATGACAATCTCAGTGTTTAGATGAAATAGTTGCGGTCTCTCAAAATGGTCAACAAGGTCAAAGCTGAAAAGACCCTGTAGTGCACCACACTTACTAAAACCATTCATATTGCACAAAGTTTTCCATCGGGCTTGGCAACTGAAGAGACACACATTGCTATTTCGAACCTTCTTGGCTGCACTTTTATCCATTTCTTGTAGACTTCACTCCACGGTGGTAAGTAATCCAAACTATCGTATCTGTTGCATAGCAGATGTTTTTTTGTTAAAACAAAGTTGAACCGCTTTGTAGCCTAATTTTAAGATGTGCAACAAATCATTTGGACAGGACCCACAGAATTCATTTGTTCCTTCAAGACAGTTACAAACGTTTCAAGACAATTTATTTCCGAAATAAATGAATAAAAATGGATATTTTGTAGAATTAAAAGATTCCAGTCGATATTCCATCTGTTCTGGTCTGGGAACCAAAGTAGCATTTGCGATATGTTGCCGTATGTTATGTTGATAATCACCGCCAAGCGCCAACAAATACCAACTTTAGATATCCGAGTATATGATCGTGCTAGGGACACAGTTCTTGCCTCTTCGTCCACAGCAGTTTTCCAAACTGGGCGATGTGTAAATCTGGAGGGAGCGATAAAACAACAAAGAAGGGGCAGCAGCCAGCAGGCTAGCATCACGAGCATAGATTATTTGCTATCTAATACTGAAGTATTGGGGAAAGGCATATTGATTCTGTTCTTTATCAAACTAGGCCCTATTTGCTAAATACTTCTTTGTGCTTTATACTTCTTTATTTAAAATAATTGTGTTCAATTTTAAGCATACCGAAATAAACAGTGTGTGTTCACACATATGTGACATGTGGGGGAATGCGGATGTTATTTGTCTTGAAAAGGTTGTTGCCGTCTTGATTTCTCTGATTTCTGACGTCGTTTTTTCGTGGACAGTGCATTATTTAAAAAAAATAAGCTGAATAGCAAAATAATGTCATCTTTTTTAGGTATATATGCATGTAACCAACTGCTTTTGCTTTAACAACAGGTTTCCACAAATTTGAAAGAATATAAATGGGCTAAATTGAGCTGTTGGCGAATAAAACAATTACAATGACCTCCATAAATGTTCTAGTGTTACTATATTGTTGTTGTTTGAAACCAAGACGTTGCCAAGCTACGTTGCGAAAGCTTGAAATAACCATAGCAGTAATGCTAATGAAGATTTATCTTGAGTTAGAACAAAATCTGTAAATTCGTTGACAAAATCTGTAAGTTCGTTGGGTATCCAACGAATCACAAAATCTGCCATGTTTTTTTTTCCGGAAGGCTTCACGGCTCACGTCCATGATTTGTGCATCTTTCAAGCCGAAAACGTTGCAACTCTAATCCCTGACATATTTCTTTTGCCTACTACCTTTCTTGCTTTTCCAGGAAGGCGAGTAACTGAATGGGATAAGATCCAAAAAATCAAAACTGTTTATGTAAAACTAGGACTTCTGTTCGCCATTTCTTACAAACGTTTGTTGAACCACTGCAAGACACTTGAATATCTGCAGCAAAAACACAGCATGAAAAATGGAGTAAGCTACTTCACGAGAATTCTTATATCGTTTGTGGGTTGTCTTACAAGATAACAAAAAAACATGTAAAGACAATAGAAACATCAGAGTCTATTTGCTCAAAAATTTTGAAGCAGTGCAACCATGCTATTTTCAGTTTGTTGACTACTGTCCATTTGCAATGGTGTCACGAGGGGTTGCAAACGGCACGAGCCTTGGTGACGCCAAAATAAAAAAATATAGGAACAATATAATTGGTCCCAGAGTTTTGGGCAAACCCAGTGAGAAGAGGGAGTGCAGTTGTTAGAAAGACAAAGAAGGTTTCGTCAATTTTGCCTTTCACAAAACTATTCAAGTTCTGCACAGCAGTTCGGCAACATTCAAGAACATCTTGGCTAATTTTTCGTATAACGCAACCTGTAACACTTTTCCCACGGCCGGCATATAATGTCTCCCCTCATCTGGAGAAAGCCAAAGCTAACACCTACCACGGTGCCACATACACCCACACGCCGCAGCTGCATATTTGACACAGTAAGATCACCGTTCAAAGTTTCCTTCGAAAGTGAAACAGAATCAGAGTAGAATTATTGTGACAGTCTTCGTCACTCCAACATCGCTCTAGAGCAGAGTTGCACAACCTGTGACAGCACGGTCGCATGTGGACTTCGATTAAAATATACACGGCCGTGCACGTGTAATTTAAGATAAGTTATGGCACTCGTGTATTAATAAAAACTCTTTGTACAACTGGATGAGGATGCTTACTAGAAATACGGCCAAACAGACACGTGTGGAAGCAGGCTAGGCTCAGTGTGTGGAAGCTGAATAGAAGCAATGCAAAAAATTAAAAAACGCTTAACTCACTGGCCGCTGTAATTCATAAAAAGAAACGTAATGCCGCCGGGAGCAGCGAAAGGTTGTGCACTCCTGCTCTAGTGCCTGATGCAGAATAACACTTTGTGATCTAGACGTTTAGAATCAATTTTATGCTCCTACTTTCAAACAACGGTCTGGTTTTTCGCTAGTGGACTGTTCATCACTGGGAAGCTTTACCTTAATACTAGGTCACGGTTCAAGTTTGCTTTTGTCCAAAAGTCTGGTGGTAAAAGACCCATACAACACAAAACAATACAAAACAACGTTTTCACAAGTAGATCAACGTTATTAGTTCTAGAATTGGCGAAATGTTTAAAATTTAACATGAACAAACCACTTAATTTAGGAATAATCACTTGAGTAATTCTTGACGCTCCTTCGCAGTATATTTGTGGTTGACATAAACGCTTTCGTATTCTCGACCAACTGAAAAGAAGCCTGCAACGACACGAGACGATAGCTTGGAAACTGCAGCCTACCTTTGCCTGTATATAAGCCTGCATGATGAAAAGCAGCTCAAGCAAAGTTTGATTTTTATAGACTTGAAGTTTCCTCAGATTCGATTACACTGTCCTTGAAGTGGTAATGCAAGTAAGCCTTATTTTTAGTTTATCTTCCACGCTTTCTTGCGATACAAAACGTACGCCTCAATTTTGCCCGGTTCTGATGATAAGCTAAATCTGTATGAAGTAATGATGCAAATGCACCGCAATTACGACGTGCAAAGAGACACTGAATTTATCAAAGAGTAAAGTTTGCAAAAGTTTCAGTATATTTTCAATTTTTTGATCAAACATAAATTTTAAGGATTCTTCAAGTTCATAATTCTGTGCTTGCGAGTCTTCATTAGACGCTAGTTGTTAGGCCTAAATAAGGTTTTCGAAAGTCAGTGCTTGTCAACAATGACTTTTTCACGCATAGTAAGGGGAGTCTGTGGTCTTTAATTGCAAGGTTGAGCTTCTGCTGCATGCGTCTATTCAGCACGCAGTTTTTATTTTTATACAAAGCTTTACACTTTGAAATTTAGTTAGTCTCTTTATTACCTTTAGTGACACTGGCACATATGTAAAACATTAACCGTATAAGCTCATATGCTGCAGGTGTAATTCCTGTATTGGGCGCTTGTGCACTGTGTACTGTGGTTGGCGTAACTGTAATAGGCGATACGATGCAAACATTGGTATACCAAAACATTAATTGACAAATTACACCTATTAAAGTCTCGTAAGCACAAAATTATTCAAATGAAACAACTTCAAGAAATTTTTTTGATTAAAAAGTTGAAGACAGACCAGGGCTTTTGCAGAAATTTTGCTTTGGTGGATACGTTGTCTCGATTTACGTCATAAACGCGGCCTATTTACGTCATTAATACGGACAGATTGTGCCTATTTTTTAAAATAAACAAAATTGAGGAGAAAGCTTATTATCACAAGAATATATGGAAGATAAATTAAAAAACAGGATTTATTTATATCACCACTTCAGGGTCACTATTTTTTCTGACGTTAGCAAGCAATACTAAGTTAACCTTGACCATCAGCGTCTGCCAGGTGAGCGTCATCAGCAACGTCATAATCCGCGTGATGGAAGGGTAATTTCGTAGCAAATGCGGCATCTGCGTTTTCTTCTGTTTGTTGAACTACATCGTCGCTCGTTCCAGAATCTGCTGAGGCAGCCATCTTGCAGTAAGATCAAATCGTGAATTCTCAAACATCAACAAGGCGCTGTCTAGTATTGCTATGCAAACGAATGCGACTGTTTTTATCTGAAATTGGTCTCCCGCTGGTAGTGAATTTCAATAGCAATTACAGTAGCAGTACTTTTATCTCCGACAGAAAATATGCAGTGAGCGTTTTCGCGTGCATCACCGTGCAAGTACCATGCACATTCAATCCATCTCGTTAACTATTAACTAATCCGAACTGCGGTTAACTGGCTAAGTCGGCGATCTCGCAATTCGACGCAACGCGAGCAAATGGCTTCTGTGGCAAAACTATCTACACCGCACAGCTTAACGCCACGCAGTTAGACAACAGGTGCAAATATTTCCGATATGCGCAAAATTGCAACTTTCGTGCTGGTTACTGCTGTACAAATTTCTGAACAACTTTTCACAACGGTAGAACTCACGTAAGCGTTGATTAAACGAATTATGACGCTGACGCAACAATGGCGGTACCTGAATCATACTAAAAAAAGCTTTTGCATCTTAGTTCCTGTGAAAGTTATCATGAATTATAGGTAAATCATGTCTAGCTGTCTCTGAGTTCGTTTAAAAGGAACTTGTTCGTTCGCTTGACAACCACTTTCAAACACCGGGGAATAAATTAAACTACTCAAATGTTAATTATCTGAAAATTCCCAAGAACCATCGTGGGCTGAACAAATTCCTTACCGGGCCACATGTGGTTCCCGCGGGCCGCGTGTTGTTGACCCTGCTCTATAGGTAGTACGGTATGTATAACAGCGAGTCAAGAAAAGGGACTGGATTAATGAAAGTCAAACTAATCCTGTAAATTTGATGATATGATACATGAAGGAGCAGAGTTGCTTCGCTGATCATGGACAAGGCGCAATATTTCAAACAAGCACCATAATAATAATGGTTTATTGCATAGGCTACTCGTGGTCAATAACACAGACACAATCACACAGCACAAGAGCACAAAAATGGTTAGCCATAGTCAGGGCCGGTTTTAAGCCGATTTGACCGATTTCTTCTAATCGGGTCCCGCGCCAAAGGGGGCCCCGCGCTCCCCCTACTAGCCAACGCAAACGTACACTTTCTATCGAAGTTGCTTGTTTATTGTGCCGCCGGGGGTCCAGTGTTTTTAAGTTGTTTTGAGAGACCAAAACGATTATCAAATTTTTCCAACGGTTTCTTTAAGTAGAATAAAACTCGCTTTACTGCCACAATCAAAGTGCCCAAAACATTGATTTACAAACATCTCGGTAGTCAGATGAAACAGTTGCGGTCTCTGAAAAAGTCTTTGCAGTGAGCAAGGTCAAAACGCAAGAAAACCCTGGAAGGTCCGACAGTATTTTGTAAGCGTGGGACCCGTTGCCAAAGAAAATCCATGTGAACTGCGCGGTTTTTAACGCTCTCATCCAAATTCCATAGAAAGAATGGTAGTTGTTTTTTGGTGGTGTGTCGCCAAGCTTTTTTTTACACTAGCACCCCGTTAAGGCAGAGAGGGCTTAAGTTTTGAAGCTGTTTTCTGTTTCATTTATTAAGGGTTTCGTATTTGGCATGTCAGGTTTCAATAGTTGCTTCAAAATACGGTTTGATAGTTGTTGAATGTTGATATTTCAATGTTTACTACTACTTGTCTTCTGAAGCGGTAAAGTTTAGTTCGTAATTGCAAATACCGGTATGTGCTGCTTAGTCAGACTTTTTTAGCGTCGTTCATTTTCCCCCGCGTAAAGATTTCATGAGGCAACCTGAGATTGGCGAAAACGTTTGAAATAAACCTAGTTTTAATTATGAATGACTATTTCAGGTGTGCAAACAATAACGGTTCCTTAAAAAGTAACAAAAAATTACTAACAGTCAAGCCATTTGCAAAGTAACAGAAGTGACAATTTTGTTCAAGTGAAGTAAGCGTCGTGATACTCTTGTGGTGAAAATTGCATCACGAAATAAAAATCTGAAAAGGTGGAAAGTGGAATAACTTTTGTGGAATTTTGACGCTACTGCAGTACTTGCCTGTTTTGAAAAATGAAAAAGTAAATTTACACTTGTTGGGAGATCCAGTGGTGTAGGAGGCGGGGGCGCAAGCGCACCCGCCAAAGTTTTGATTTGTCGAAAATCCGGGCAAAGCTCCTGAAAATCTGGGCAAAATCCGTGAAAATCTTCACAAAACCCCTGAAAATCTGGGAAAACTCCCTGAAAATACGGGTAAAAATGGCGCCCAACGTTTGCAGAATCACATGAAGACCTTTCTGTGGATGTCATCCCAAAGGTCTATCTTTGTGGGAGACAATGGTCGCACAAAAAGTTTTCGGGCAAGTTTGGGAAAATTCGGAAAAAAATCCTTTGCATCCCCAAAAGTTTGCCTGCTCTTACACTTATGGGGATATCTACAATCACTTCATTCATTTCTTTAGTGTTAATAGAGAAAAGAATTTTTAACCTTCTCCGGGATATTCAAAAGCTGTTCTAACAAGCGGTTTGTACTCTTTAGTCGGTGCTCTATTAATTGGTTTTCACTGTGACCATTTTCCACTTCCACATGTAAAGTATATAGTGATAGGCAAGTGTTTTGTACAGTCGAATTTGGGATATTTATTTAAGAATGTGTTTTGTCTGTAACTAAGCTAAATACAGTATCATGAGTCAAAAACCAAGAGACACAGGCCGAAAATATTAAGTGGCAGCTAAAAGAGGCCTAAAGCTAAGGCAAAAATAGACCGAAGCAGGAAAAAGAAAGGTGCGTTGGACAAGCATTTTAACCACTGAGTGGACACCCTAAATGCAACACCACATTGAAGATGGCGACAACGTAGGCAGCAGTCAGCCTAGTCATGTTGCGCCAGACAGTCAAAGTGGAAGTTTATGTGCGGGAAGTGATATCAGTTGTTTCGAAAGTGTTATTTCTGACAAAGAAGCAACCTCGTCGGATGGTGCATCTAATGAGGCATGCGAGCAAGAAAATTCAAAATTTGGATGAGCAAATGATCCTGCTACTTAGCCAAGTGTCATGAATGGGAATGTTAGGGACACCCTGGACTATTTAGCCCACTTAGGACCACCTGCAATCATAATAGACGTTTTCCCCAGAAGCGAGACTGGTGGACACGGTTTTCTGAGTTTCACTGCAAAAGAATACCATCAGATGGTGAAGCGGTAGGTTATCCATGGCTAATATTCCTGGCCTGGAAAAACGGAATATTTTGCTACTACTGCAAACGTTTCAGCGCTGGATATCCATTAGCACAGCACTCAATACCTCTCCTCTCTGCAGGTACAGTACTACACTCGTAACTCCCTTCTGATCAGGGAGGTGCCTGGCCAGAGAGGAAGGTATTAATGAGAGTTGTAATTCTTTGGTTTATTGGGTTTAACGGCGCTGTCCATTGAAGTCTCTGCTGGAGAGGTGTTGGCGTCACCCTTTCGGGCCTCGCCTTTGTAACATCACCGATTTCTATCATTACGCCTTGATTCACCCTCTCCAAAATTTCTACACATCACTGAGTGGGGCCCCGCAAAAGTGTTTCAAATCGGGCCCCACACTTGCTAACGCTGGCCCTGGCCATAGTGCATTACAGAATAGGTGTTTGCACACTACCAACACTGATACTAGCAAAGTATTTTAACAGCGTCCCTGCTGTAACGTCATTCACTCATCATGATACACGGATGCGGTGGTGGGAGAGAAATGAGGGCATTCTAACTGAAAACTCTGAGGTAAACAGCTAATAGAGGAAAAAAGTAAAAGATAAGTCAAATGGTGGTGCGTATTGGCGCACAGGAGGCATGCAAATTGTTCTGACCAAGGTTTCAAATGCTTTGCAACGCATTTATCTTGAGATCAACAGCCAATTGATTTTCCTGAATTTTAAAGCAGGATTTGGCGAATAAGGTTTCACCAGTTATATGTCTTACTTTTTCATGCTTGGTTTGCACACTTTGTCTGCATACAGGAACAAGTACATAAAGAAATCCTAGGGCGCCACGAAGCATATGGAATGTTTTCATGCAGAAACAATAGGCCTACTGCTGAGACGCGTAGACTGGTACCAGTGGCGTACGCAGAATATTTTCATGGGGTGTTTCATTCAGTGGCATATGGTGGTCGTTTGTATTTGGTGTGCGCTGTTTGTGACGTCATAAGTGACGTGATATTCATGTTTTCAAACCAACGTTTTGCCGAAGTTTGTTGACACAATATGCATGTTCTTCCACACGCACTCTCATTTTATATGTCATTGCACTGAATTTCAACTACCAGCGCTCTAAGTTACTTGTATCGGAGGAAAATACACTCAACACAACGACACAGCAGTTCATAACTACCAAAATATCAGACTGTGCGTTGAAACAAGGGATTAAAACACGCTCATCACTGCGTCAGAGCAATTCACAACTGCAAAATCAGCCTGCGCTAATGTCTCGTCGAATACGAGCAGTCGCGCATAGGTGTGCGGCTGGACTGGCTGGCGTACACCCCGGTTTGCACGATCGAATCTTGCTAAACTACACAAAAATTGAGAATGAGCATCAAGTACGCAAGAAAACGTTGGTTGTTGTGATATATAGAAGTCCAGCAAGGTTTTAATTAACTTTATCCCTGCTGAAACATTGCCTGAATGCTTCTATGTTAACAACTGCTGTTTTTGATCTCGTTTAACAGTTCTACCATGCTACAGAAATTTGTAATGTAACCAATGCGGTCAGAGCATGCGCTGATCAGCCTTAGCAGACAAAACAAAGACAATTGTTTCCGATCAAGTGAACTATCGCGGAACACAGTCTTAAATGCGCAGTGGAAGAAACGTTTGCAAAAAGTGGTGAGAGGGTTCCTGGATGCAGACGATAATCTAGATTCCCAACAAAACATAATTATTACGTTTTGGCCAATTTATAATGTTCCTTGAAATTTGCATGCAAATTCATTCCATGGTATTTGCATTAAGTCGACAAATTAACAAGCAAAAAGTATGCGAAAACAATTAATTTCCTTTGCGCAGGTAATAAAGTTTTCGTAAAATATCAAGCTCAAGGGGGGGGGGTGACCCCAAACCCCTTGCGTACCCTCTTGACTGGTACAACGTATCAACAACTATATCAGTTGGTCACCGTCGTACAGGAATCCATGTTAAATGCAGGGTTTTCTTAACGTGTTTTAGGGACCCGATTCGGGTCCCTAGAATTGAAAATCGGGTCCCTAGAATCAGAGAGAATTATCATCGGGTCCGTAGAATCAGAGAAATCGGACCCCTACAGGTCAGGCGCGCAATCAGGGGGGGGAATTTGGGGAATTTGCCCCACCCCGAAATTTTCAAAACATTCCACAGCAATTTTGACATATATGCAGAAACTTTCAAAGAATAATGATGAAATTGTGTATTGTAATCATTTAGAAAAGTGTTATTCGGATATTTCTTTGTCCTACTGGTTAATTATCTCCTTGCAAAATTTGTCTTGAGACAAGTCATCTGAACGAAAATTTCGTAAATGGTTGGTATTTAACCACAAATATGCTGGAATTGCCAAAACTTGGGAGATAGTTTCAAATGTTGGTTTTTCTAAAGCATTTTTTATCCTTTTGTTCGTGTTCCACTTTTTTTGAAACAGGCTTCATTTTGACCTCATGAAACTTTATAACATTACTGTTGAACCGTGCAAACTGCTGAAACTTTCAAGGTGATAAGAGGTATCTTGACAAGTGGGTTGTTATTAAAAAAGTTTATAGCCATGTCAAGTCGCTTCATCTTCTACAATAGTGCTCTTCAACAGGGTTTCCGCGGAACCCTAGGGTTCCGCAAAGCATGTAGTGGAGTTCTGTGAGAATTTCTCGTTTTTAAGAGGAAATGATCTTTGCTTCAGTATATTGATGCGTCGTTATGAAATTTTTTAGATCACCGTCCTGCATCCAGACTCCAAGTAGGACAGTTAATTAGACAGGAAGTTGAGTGCAGATAGCGGGACAAGAAATATTGATAGATTGTGCGTCACTTGTTCATTGTTGTGCAGTTAACAAGAACGTTATTGTTGCATCACAGTTATACGATGTTGCCGATGTACAGTTCACAGTGAAGTAGACTGAGTAGAATGCAGTGTTGCCATTTTAGTCTTTTTAAAATCAAATCTGGATTATTTTGCAAGCGTTTGGTTTATTTTTTTTCGATTTGGTTTATAGTTTATTTTTTGGTTCGTTTTTAGTTTTTTTAAAGATGTTTTACGGCAGGTATTTTAGCTGTGTTCCCTGTGATAATATATGTCTGATTTTGGCGTGTTAAGAAAAATCCAAGCCAGCTTTTGGACAGTCTTTCATTTTTAGCAACAGTCTGTTCCAACATATCGTTGTACCAAACAGAGATGAGCATTGGACTGGATTTGGATTGGACTGGAACCGGACTATTGCAAATTTTGTTGAATTTGGATTGGATCCGGACGATAATCTCTTCAAAATTTAGGATCAGGACCGGATTTGGATTGAGTTAATGGAAAAGAAATGGGGCATTTTTCAAATTTTTGGACTTCATTTGGACTTGGACTTCACATTTGAAAAATCTTTTGGATTATGGTTGGACTTAAACTGAGTTTTAAAATATCAGGAGTGGATCTGGATCGCAAAATGTGACAGTCCGCTCATCTCTGGTACCAAAAAGAACAAGTAGGGGAAGTGCGGGACCAGTGTTGCCATTTTAGTCTTTTTAAAACCAAACCTAGTTTATTTTGCAATCGTTTGGTTTATTTTTTTGTGATTTGGTTTATAGTTTATATTTTTATATTTTGGTTTATTTTTAGTTTTTTTGAAGATGTTTTACGCCAGGTATCAGCTGTGTTCCCGCAATGACATATGTCTAGTTTCGGCGTTTTAAGGAAAGTCTAAGCAAGCTTTTGGACAGTCCTTTGTTTTTAGCAACAGTCTGTACCAACATACCGTTGTACCAGCAAGAACAAGTAAACTACTCTGCAACAGTTGACATGTCATGTAGTTGTTTTTTATAATGCAAGACTTTATATAGGTTATGAAATTGAAACTTTGATGTGAGTCATGGTTTGTTCTTAGCCAGATGAGGAATCCTTGAGAAATCCAAACGATGTCTCAATTTCACCTTGTGCCTATTTAAGAAAGTACAGGGTGCCAACTCATATAAATATATAATAATCAAGGAAATGTAATTGATGTCTGTCTCAAATGCCTTACGAAACATTGTAGGACCTTTAATTTAATTTTTGGATGAATTTGGGATAGAAAGTGAAGTCATTGGGTAAATTGAATACCATTGGCAGTATTTCATAATTGTCCGTTGGCGAAATGTTACTGGCACAGTAGCATAGTGGACTGAAATATGCTTGTATGGAGATACCATTGGTGAAATTCCATACAAAAAACTGGCTGGTTTTGCTCAACGCATGTCATGTAGCCAATACCACACTCCAGTGCAGAAATGGAACGAGTATTCAGCCAGATAAACGTTGTAAACTTAGAATTGAACAACTGAATGAGTGCAGAACTGGTAAATGCAATTTTGAATGTCAGGACTGAATTGAAAAGAGACAATATTATAAAGCATGTTATGATTATGAGTGACATTCCAGAAGCAGTGACCATGTGAAGTGTTATTGGCATTAGTTTGGTATTCAATGAAAACAATACTGCTGAAAGTTGTATTAATGTAGATAATTGTGACTTTTTGTAGAATAAGATTCCATCGTCATTATGCTTTGTTTTTTGTGTGTTTATTTCTGTTTCAGTTTGGTTTATTCTGGTCTTTTTTTCAGGCTCATCTAGTTTATTTCAGGGAAACCGAGGTGGAAACACTGTGCGGGACCCATGGAACACGAGGACCGTAGAAACATTTAAATTCCTCCCCAGCTGGTGACCATATTCTCTTGCTATGTGGTTGTGGATATTGTATTTATGGACAACAGTGTCATCCGTTAAGATGAAGAATCTGTGTCGATCTTTAAAAAATTTAAGCACTTTTTTCATTTTTGAGGCATCGAAGTAAAACATTTTGCAATCGTTTAGCGATTTCTTTGTCTATCGTAATTTCAATGTAGAAAGTTCCAAACGTTTCCCAAGATAGGTTGGGAGTTCAAATATATCTCAGAGAAAATTGGGATGATAGGGTTGGGATGCAGTGTAAAATCGTGCACTTTTTTAAAATTAGGTGTTGCAGGGACCCGTGGAACGCAGGTGTTCCATTGGTCCCTCAATTCGTATTTCATTGTTTTTGCAAAAGTTTATTGCACAAAAGAAAGACCAACAGAGGTTTAGTTACTGCGAACAACCTAAATAAAGCGTTTTATGATGTCAAAAATCAAATACATTGAACCTGAGACAGGTGGCAAACAGATTTTCCACTGGTCACTCGACATCTTTACAGTCGATCTAAAACCTAATACCCTACTTTTACACAGAGTAATGGGGAGACGATTTCAAGGAAGTCTGTGGTCGCAATTTAGACAACTAATTTTCACTTTTTTACATTTTTGCTTTAAGGTAAGGTTAACATAAAGTAGGTGGTATTTTGTGCAAGTGTCTGTATCACCAGAGAAGAGGAATGTGCTTTAAAGGACCATTCTTATCAAAATTAATGTACTCATTGAGCACAAAGAAAGCGTGTCTGTTTGCATGAAAATGTGTTAAAGTTAAGGATAACAACATTAAAAAATCATGGGAGTGGAAACAAATAGCAGTACAGGATTGGCTGAGAAAATTTCAAAAGCGACGTGGGAGTCTCAGCCTCAAAAAGGTGGAATCAAGAAGCTTAACACGAACTATGGTTTTTAATCCTCATAATTTGAAACTTTTTTTAACAATTTGAAAACCTTATATAATCGCCCTGAAGTTTCATTGGAATTGATTTCGATTTTATATGAAACTGGAGTAAACACTGCAGATATTTTCTACGTGCACTGAATATCAATGTACAGAAATATAGCCTAAACATTAGTTCCAGAGGTAGAAAAACCTAAAAATATGTAAACTTTTATTTCGTTTTTGTAGTGTTTTTAAACAACTTTTAATACAAATTGTGAGTTTATCTTCTTAGTGTGCACATAGAATATGACTTGCAACTAAAATTATAAAGTTTTTGAATGATTCGAATAGAATTTTGTTTAAACGTAGCGAAATAGCATTGGCAAAGCACTAAAATAATCAACATTTTTTACATTTGTATGTTAAACTTTTACACATAAAACAAAAAAAGCTTGGCTGATTCGAACTGATTTTTGTGATAAGTTATTTTTGACAACGAAAGAACATACACAAAAATTTGGCAAGCATCATCGAGATAATTGTGGTTTATTATCTATGATAAGAAATTTCCATCGGTCCCTATGGGGTATCCCGAAGGTCCCACTGGGGTGGGACCCATGGAATAAAATTGAAAATTTTTCAAACTTAAAAAAACAATATAAAACATTCATTGATTTTATAAAATTGGAATGAACTATTTTGGTCAATAAACCTTCAACTGAACAAAATTTCAGCAACTTATGCTGGATAATTTGGGTTCTACGCCTGTTTGAAAAAATCCGTCCCATGGGTCCCACACCTCCCCTACGCTACAGCCCTTGGCATTTCATGTAGTTGATTTTTTTAATGCAAGACCTTATATGAGGTATGAAACTGAAACTTTGATATGATAAGCGACGTGATTTGTTTTGTTCTAAGTCCGAGGCAAAATCCATGAGAAATCCAAACAATGTCTCAATTTCACTTTGCGCCCATCTCTTGTAACGTGATAGCAACGCATGATGAGAATGCAGTGTAGGCTTGGTAGAAAAAAAACACAAGATGAACAAATACACATACATAAAACAAAAAGAGAAAAAGAAACAGGGTCCCAACTGATTCAAATATAATGAACAATGCAGGAAATGGGATTGATGTCTGTGCCTTATGAAACGTTATAGGACCTTTGATTTAGTTTTTGGATGAATTGGGGATAGAAAGTGAATTCATTGGGAAAATTGAATACCAGTGGCAGAATTTGATAAATTGCAAAAACGAAGGGATGTTGTTGCAACTTCTCGGTTGGCGTTGCATTGAAAGTGTGATTTTTGCATGCCCAATACATGAAAATGACCAGAGATGAGCATGTACCTGGATTTAAATCTTGCGAATGTTGCAGAGCAACAATGCTTTGCCATGCTGTAATCGACATTTCAATATATTGATGGATTTGGATGTTGTCATTTTTGCTCAAAGATATTTGGATTGGAATTGATTATTTTCTTTTGAACTTATTCGCAATTTTTGTTTCATTTTTGGGACTGCAGATTACTGTAACTTTCGGTTCAGTTTTGGGACTGCAGGTTACTGTAGGACTTCAGGTTTACACTGGATTGCAGCCACCGACACGTTGAGTGCCATCTGTTGCAGGCACATTACTGCGGCACCCTGAGCCAACCAAGGAAAGAGTCAAACTGACAATCTTCAGCTTAATAGCAATGGAGATTAGACATTTGACAAGGTTGGCACTTCTATTGCTGCTACAAATTCTACGTTATATGTGGCGTAATCACGTTGCCACATGGGCTCAGGCTAATAACAGTGGCAAGAATTTGGATTTAAACAAGATTCGGTTTTCGCGTTTGCATTATATTTTTCAATATAAGTTTCGGTTTGGACTTGAATCTGAAAAATTTGAATTACCCTACTGGTATCTGGAAAAGACTCAAGGTCACAGTATGACGCCCACTGCCATCATGACGATGCGCAAATACTACATTAAACCATTATAAGGTGTCAATATATTGTGCCCTGCTGATCTTCAGTGAAAGCAGTCTCAGGTCTTCCTCTATGCAATTTGGGAAAACTTCAAATTTGCTCTATAAAATGCAACATAGCACGACTAGACAGGCAAAACAGAAAATTTCTTCCAGTTTTGATCATCACTGAAACAAAACGTGCTCATTTCTTTGTGTGCAAACGAACTGGGTTTGACCATGAGGAACTCAGAGGTTTTGTAAAAATGACTCTGACTCGAGTCTCGCTCGAGTCATTTTGTGAAAAACGTGACTCGAGTCGAGTCACCGTTTTTCTCAACGTGACTCGAGTCGAGTCACCAAAAATCGTGACTCAAGTCGAGTCATTGACTCGAATCACGCTATCACTAATGTAATGACGTGCGATAATTCAGTAGGCATTATTGTATGCAGCCCGTAAGCGCTTCATACTAGCCTGGTATTTGCTCACACTGGCATGCAATAGGCACGAAAGATAGAGTTTTTACTGCAAGAGAGCACTGATCGAAAGTGTCTCGTTAAAAGAGGGGTTTCTCATCAACTATTCTCAAATTTTTTCATAATAGAACGCAGTGCACTAAACTAGGGCATTTAGATCTTCATACCAAAGGATATTTTGCGGAGTCTCTCAAGGCAGTGTCTTTCCGCCTTCACTTTTCCTTCTTCACATTTAATGATATCACAAAAAACTTCCTCTTTTCATACTGCTTTATTTGCTTGTAATATTACTCTTCATTCTTCATATGTCAAACTCCAGTTTTAATGTTCTTCGGATAACTGTCATCTTGAACTATGTACAACTGACCACTGGCCCAGAATCTTACCGGAGACGATTCTGCGACTCCGGTTCCGTGGCCACCTCTGATGTCTGTGAGGTTCAGTGTTGCCAACCTTGCGATTTTCCCGCGAATTTGGGTTTGTTTTATGGGGATTTGCGTTTTTTTAAGACTTGCGGGTTGCTTGTTTTGGGCTTGTTTTGATTAAAATTTGCTTGTATTTTGGGCTTGTTTGTTTGCAGATGTCTGCATTGCGGATTGCTTTTTTATCAAATTTTATGGCCATTTTGCTCCCTCAATTTACTGCAAAACGAAAATTGGGAGTGTTTTTGTGTAAATTTGCTCATTTTGGGCTAGTTTGTTCGGATTTGCCTCCCTGTTTTTGTATTAAATTAACCTGCTAGTATCATGTTTTTTTTTAATTTCCCTACTGTTGCAACCTTGCGGTTGGCATTGCGTTGAATGTGCTACCAAACCCACGTTGGGCTTGTTTTTCCGTGAAATTACCCATTTGGGGATTCTTATTGCAAACAAAACAGCCACAATAATCGAAAACATTATTTTATTCGACGTTCCAGCTTATGCGTAAGCCATCATCAGGAATAAGTGGAAACAGTTAGAAAGAAAAAATGAGGATGCAATTTTAAGGCATTCGCACTCTATTACGTCATATACGCCATTATGTGTTAAAAGCAGTAAAGGGATTGATGAACCGTCGATGTTGAAACGTCAAATAAAATAATGTTTTCGATTATTGTGGCTGTTTTGTTTGTAATAAGAATCTACAACAATTCTGTGCATTGTTTACCAAAGACCATTTTGAGCTTGTTTATCAAATTTGCATTCTTGTTTTCACAAAATAACCTGGCATCACTGGTGAGGTCCTGGAGGTGGACATTGGACATCAGAAATGGATATTGGACCGGACTTGGATTAGACTGGATCAGGACTCATGCAAACTTTATTGAATTTGGATTGGATCTGGACTGTAAAACTCTTCAAAATTTAGGATTCGGACCGGATTTGGACTTAGTTAATTGAAAAGAAATGCGGCATTTTTGTTGTGAAAAGGATGCATTTTTCAAATATTTTGTACTACACATGGACTTTTCATTTGAAAAAAATTTTGGGCTGTATTTGGACAGAGTTTTAAAAAGTCAGGATTGGATCTGGATCGCAATGGTATGGTATGGTTTAATCTTGCATTTTTGTGACTCAAATCACGAAATCACACAAAGCAGGAAGAGGAAATACAATAACATCAAAGATCACTAGTTGATTATAGTGATGAAAAAATATATAAATTAAGAAATTTACGTTTTGCAGCTTAGTAATCGTGTTCTAACATGTTGAATCACAAAGGGTTGGCGAAAGACCACCTGGGTCAAGTTCTCAGCCAGCCCTGCTGGTAACACAAACCAAATTTTTATTGAAGACGTTTTACAAGTAGTAATAAAAGTAACAGAAAGCGTCAAATCAACGTCAGGTGAAATAAGCATAAAAACAACAACATAAACAGTGTGGAAAGCATGCCTATGTACAGGGGGTGGGGTGCGTGACTATAGATCAACAGGAAGTCTGGCAAGATAGAAGGACTTTTTTATATTTTTTGCCAAATGTATAAGGCGAAGATGATTTCAATCTTTTCGGAATGTTAGACCAAGTATTTGGACTAATATACTTTAGAGAAAGCTGACCCAGAAATGTTTTCATTCTGGGTAAATAATATTTTTGCAGAGAAGCAAGTCTTGTTTGATATTTGTGGACTGATGCAATCTCGGCAAAGTAGTTATCAAAGTGATTAGGTAATCCACCATTATGAAAGGAGTACATGAATTTGGCAAGTGACAATTGAAATAAATCAGGTATTTCTAAAATTTTGTGCCTGGAATAGAGTATAGTTGTTTTAGTTTTGTTATATTCAATTGTTCTCACAGCTTTATTTTGCAATCTAATTAAAGGGAGTAAAGTCGTCTTGTTGGCCCTTCCACAGTTAAGTTGCAATGATATAACATTTATCCTTCACTTTTTTTCCTTTTTTTGCTTTTGCAACGCAACTTTTTTCCTCTCCAGTTACGTCATTAAACCTCCGCAACCAAGCTCCGCTATTTACGGAGCTCCGCCTTTTACAGGCAACCAAATTAAGGTAGTATGCATTATTTGCATCATATTTTTAACAAATTCAAGTCTAATTTTAAATATACTGACAATTTACAAGTAGGCTAGCAGCCAATCAAATATATGAAGTAACTTAAAAAAAGCTAGTTAGATCTTTTCTAAAAAAAAGTTTAATGTTTTCTTCTACTTTCACTTAAATGCACAAATTGAAGCATGTGTATGATACATTCAAGGTCTTACAGTTTTCTTTTCACCCTAACGATTGCATTCATTGCTATATTTGACTACTGACTACTCATTTAACATTCATAATTTTACATTCAAATCACAATGCTTTCTGTAAACCCCCTGTGCAGAATTGTTTTGCTCCCCTCTTCAGTCATCCTGACTAACCTCACTTTGTTTATTTTTCATGTACCTAACACTACTGTGTCGCTGTTTACTGTTAAACCTTTTTGTAATCTGCCTTTGCCTCTGTCTGTCCAACCCCATTTGGGGTGCTATGTGCCTGGTGGAACACACACACAATGACGGTACTCCATCATCTCATGGTCTGTATAATTTTACTATTTTTCTTCTTGCTTGATATTTACTGTACAGGAAAAAAATATCACAATTACGGGGCTAGAAGTGTACAATTCGCCCCCCCCCCAACTTCCCGGGTGATGACGTTATCGATTGAAGTTGGTAGTGAGAGAAGGTCGCACACCAAATTTTGTGATGATGTCAGTACCACGTCACGAGATACAGCTTGTCAAAGTTGACGGTCTATACGTATCCAAGGGCATTCATTTCGGCTGACTTATACGGCGTACCACAGTTAACATCAGTGATAAATATTTAGGTAAGCAGAACTTTTTAATAATAAATAGTGAAATAATCATCTCTAGGATGTTTGTTCAATGGATCGTGGTACCTGATTTTGAGCTGCAGATTGCTTATGCAGAATACTGCCCAGCATAGGTGGCCACGGATCCGGAGTCGATTCCAGCAGGATTCTGCATTTGGTTTTGGAGCCGGAGTCAAGCATTTCTGAAAAAGCGGACCCGGAACCAGGGAGTCTGTTTCATTTTTGACAGTAACAAGAGTCTGCATGGTCTTTACAAACTTCATTGCTTCACTACAAAACAAACATTGCTGAATTGCGGTTGTATCGATGGTTGCCGGAGACTGAACAGGAATCGGATTGTCAGATCTTCAAAATTTCGAACACTGGACCGGATACAGAAACTTTGGAACAGGAGCGGAGTCTGAAGAGCTGGGGAGGGCGAAATGTACACTAGACCCTGCTTGTTGTGCAATGTGAGTGTCATACCAGCAAATAAACTGTCAATGCAAGAACTAAATCAATTTAATCAGAATTACGCTCCTGACTTCAGGTTTACTAGTAATTTTAGTTCTTAGACCCAATTTCCAAAAGGAGGGGCGGGTGACGGTTTTGACCCCCTTGCGGACGCCTATGCCCTTTCAATCATAATTAAACGCACGTGCTGTTTTCGAAGGCCCAATTTCAAACTTATGTTGTATTCAGTTATCTGTAACGTAGCAATGCTATGTTAATGTAATAAACTCTATAATGACAAAATCAATGTGTTACCGTCAAACAGTTAATGTTCTATCGCTATAGTTGTTGTAGTAGCCTATGTTTGAGCCAACGCAACCAGGGCAGCAAACACAGTCCACAACAAGTGTTGCGCGGCCCAATAAAAAGTGCTGAATAGCCCACAATTGGGCGGAGGCCCACCACTGGGTACAGTGTTATTCGTTGAATAACTTCATTTCTCATTGGTGAGAAGTTTCGAATTTTCATTGGACAACTCTGATGCAAGATGCATTGGATGCTACAGGCGCGGGCTACGAAAACGATTTTATATGATTGTATACCGTTTATTCTACAGCAGCCTACTTGTATAGTGGAAGGATGCAACACAAGTCTACAACAGTGGTGTGACTGACGAGGGTACAAAGGTGTGAACCTCCCCCCTAACAAGCTAAATAAAAAATTGAGCCTCTGTTTTATTTATATTTCGGTATGGAGTATTTTTTGGTTTTGAGTAAGATGTTGTTTTATGAGTGTTCCGGAAGTTTTTAGACTGTTGTTTTCAGGTGATTTCGGGCTTTAGTGTAGCATATAGAAATGCACATCCGGCTACACTTTTATTTAGAAACTTTTTTCTGAATGTTGGCGAGGGGACCCCTAGGATGACCAGTGGGCTTCTTTCAGCTACACGTTTTTGACCATATGGCCAAAGCCTCTAGCTACGCAACTGGTCTACAACTTAATTTTCCTGAATAATTTTTTCTAGGCTATGCTAAAAAATGCTTAAAATCAACATGGATTCAGCAACGTTACCTCAACAACAGCCCACTTACCAAAGCAAATGCTGACAACGAAGCTATTCACAATGCATTTGGCAGTGATTGGCTTTAGGAAGTTATGGGTCGTGTGAAGATCAATTTGTTTGCGATATTAGATAAATATGAATATTGAAAGTTGAAATGTGTGAAATCAGTGCTTGATGAGTTCAGTTCTGGTGTTTCTATATGCCGTAACAAAGGTACTCAGTCAACTTTGGGCCCCCTTTTTGCCCGCCCCCCCTGCCGCGGGATTTGGGGGCAGTCCTATCGCCACGGGGGGCTTTGGTGTGCTTAG
>Ga0210059_1000285_pt1 | contig 58303 bp, 39 predicted proteins | sample Ectturendosymbi2_FD_188042 | JGI IMG/M metagenome (GOLD analysis project Ga0210059, IMG submission 188042) | Ecteinascidia turbinata endosymbiont from Florida, USA - Sample 2 (SPAdes) (version 2) | ecosystem: Host-associated > Tunicates > Ascidians > Unclassified | place: Key West, Florida... | reverse complement strand
GAACACTTCACAACTTCTTAGCACAGCGCTGGTGGTCTTGGATTTGGTCGTAACTTGTAAGGAAAGGAATGTTGCAGAAAGGTCGTACCAAGGTTGAATGAGCACGACGACGTCATATACTTTACGGTTTTAACACGGGCCCCTACAACAGCGATTTGACCCCCCTGGCCCAATGTGCTAGTTTCGCCACTGAGCGTACCCCTTCCCCCCCGTCAGTTACGCTACTGCTACTCGACCGCAGACGCATCAAAAAAGGACGTGACGTCACGGAATCAGACGCATGCGCTCAAAATACACATTGGACGCATGCCGTGTGCATCCAGCTTAACACCAGAGACGCAACGAGGGGGGAAAGGGGGCACAATTCCCCAGGCGCCGAATCACTGCTGGTAACCAAAAAGTCACAACAATGTCATTAGCACTTTTTTTAAAACAGTACATTTGCTTCCGAGAAACCTCAGGTTCGAACATGGGTCGCCAAACTTATTTCTTGCCTCAGGCGCCATCTAACCTCGTCACGCCCCTGCACATCACGATTGTCTAGCACAGTGATTCCCAACCTTTTTAGTGTCGTGGACCCTTTTGACGATTTGGCTGAAAGCTGTGAACCCCCTTGATAAAACCAGTTTAAACCCTGCTTAATGACATGTGGCTTAATCGTCCGAAAGCAGTTTTTAACTTAATTTCATCATTATTTAAAATTAATGTTTGTAGCTGATTCTTTCAGTAGCTGCAATTTTGTGCTCTGTCGCGTAGCCATATCGAAATCTGCGTGAGGGTTGTATATTTTGAATTACGGGGTAAATGCCCAACCTGGCTCTGCTTTCTGGACGTGTAACAAAAGGATCTGCGTAATTTGGCCTTTGGTAACTATCATGCAACAAAAGGAATATGTGCCCATCTTGGCCCATGAATACCTGTCGGGTAACAAAAGGATATATGACCACTTTAGGGTACCTCACGTGTAACACTTGCACATGTAATAGCACTAGTATAGGCTACCGCAGCACTTTAACTTGCTTGGCTTTGAGGACCTTACGTGGCTAAGAAGTGCAAAAGTATACCAGAAAATAGCATGTTTTTACGTATCAACTTAATTTACGTTTTTTGCATGTTAGAACGGCAAGCTCGAGCAGAGCATGAGTTTGATCTTAAACCGACCGCCAATATTTCTTTATATTTCCTGCCTATTTGGGGTCTTTACTATGAGTACTTCACATTTTTAGAAAACATTATTTTGTTTTTTTACAAAACAAAAGTTTTTCAAAATCCAACAAGTTTGTTTTTCAGGTAAGATGAGCTTGTGAATTGCTCACCAATTGCTGAGTTGTTGAAAACTCGCCTGTGCTCCCAAAAATGTTTCAGTAAGTCTCGGTGATGATGGGGCAAAACTCTTGCCAGTTTGGCCTATGGCTCCAACAGTGTTAGTGTTCACTCATGGGCCTGAGCAGGGGTTGCTATGTGCAAGTGGTCTCTTCGAGAAACGTTTATCAATCATTTGATATGCAGGTCAAAAATCATGTATTTTGATGAAGCATTTCACGTAACTAGGTTTGCTAAATGGGTCCAAGTTTTCGAGAAACCAGCCGACTGGGTTCTGCTTATAGGCGTAGCCAGGGGTGCCATGGTCTCCCTCCGAATTTCTGGTATTTCTTTTCATTTTATGCTTCGCAAGAAAAAAACAAAAACTGTTCCTCGCTTAAAATCAAAGTATTTGGCACCTCCAAAAATTTGGGCTGGATACGTCGCTTGCTCTGCTTTCTTCACTTGGAGATGATTCACACTTGCACGTATTTGTATTCGAGTAACTATTCTTCTCAAAAGCGATACAAGTGAATTTATCCGCGATTTTTTAATCACAAATCAATTTCATGTTAGTGTTGTGTAACACTACACAACTCATTCCTGAAAACTGCAAGCAATGCTTACGGGTGAAAAACTGAAAGGCTGAAACAAGAGCAGAAAATGCAAACAAATTCAAGAATAAAATTAAGATCAATAAATCCAAATTCAAGCTGCAGCCATTACACCACTGGAAAATAGTCGTTTCGGAATAATTGTTTTCAATGACACTCCCCGCTCTGACTCAAAATAGAGCGTTGGTAAAATGTGTAAGTGTAAGATTACTTTCGTTGGGCTGGCAGCCGGAAAATATGTTTACTGTTTGGCCAACATATTGTTCACGGCATATTTTGCAAACGTTACAAGTCGTTACATAGCTAAACACCATAGTTTGCACATGTCAGGTTTTGCCTCAGCGGGAAGGTTTTGTTTTTTGTCATTATTTGCGAAACACCCATATAGCCGTTGTTTTGTGACAGGTCTTTTGTGCTAAGCAATGCCTTCGTATTTAAGCCTTTTTCTCTCTCTGATGGAGTTAGCAAATGGTAAAAGGCACTGGTATAGGAGGTGGGAGTGCAAGCCCAGCCCAAATACTTTTGATTTGGCAAAAATCCAGCCAAAATGTGACAAGAAAAAGAACCCACAGGTTGGGGCTGCAGGATAATGTAAGATGCACTATGTGACAAACTTATCGTTGTATAAATAAGCAACTCAAGAATCGGCGGGACCTTGTGTCGCCCTAGCCTGGACTCCACTTCTGGAGTTTCTATGATGTTTGTCGTCTGCAAGCTAGGCATTTCGCTATTTTGTTTTCAGGTCATGTACCCCCAAAAATCCTTCTGTGGATCCCCGGTTGGGAACCTCTGGTCTAGCAGCTATGTCCAACCCGCGGCCAGCAGGCCGCATGCGGCCCAATCAAAGGTTTCTTGCGGCCCAGTTAAGGTTTTCGCTGTAGTTAAAGTATAGCAAATACTGACAACCTGTCCTTTTTGATAATCTTAAATTTGACATTTTTGATGCAGGTGGTCCTCAGTGCCACTTTATCACGTCTGTTGCCATTGCATTTAGGATTCGAAGCCTTTCATTACATTAGTATAAGCTAAATAATTTAGTTTGCTAAGATCAAAGTAAGCCATTGAATGTGCGGCCCTCATTAATATGTCATTCAATGTGCGGCCCTGGTTAAGACAGTGAAATAATTTTAGGCTCAGTAAGCCGTTTGGGTAGGGCATGACTAGACTCTAGCCAAAATGGCGAAATTTGTTTACAAAAATACCTCCCTATCAGTGGCAAACTATCAATCACAAACTATTTCAAACAAAATGCTCTCGATTATTGAAGACATTTGACCATAGAAAATAACTTGAAGGTCGAAAAAAGGTATATCATTTCGAAAACAAGCACAAATTTCCCTGTTCCCAAAAAAGATTTGGGGTACGCGTAGAGACAAACACCAAAAAACTCGGAAGCAATGATTATGCTGGCACCTTGCTCTGGAAGGTGTTTATTGCATCTCAAGGGCATTGAAAATGATCAGACAATATTCTTCCAGGTCACAGCGGGAAACGTGAAATTTGCAGTTAATCAGTGACCAAATTTTCATCCATTCAATTTTTTGGATGAAACGCGACTATATCGCGATAACGCAATTTTAGAAATACCGTACAGTAGGTTGAAAAATAAATATTAGAGACTACAGGATAATAGTCGATAAAAAAGCATCTGATTTCGTGCTGATCTGAACTTTTGTCCAAATATTGTTGCTGGTAGGCAGGGGTGTATTGCTAAAAAAGAGGTGTGGAATGCCGTTCCCACATCAAATATAAAGGAAAACCGTTTCGCCTACAAGAATTTCCACACTGGATCTCCCGGTTTCACTTTAGTGCTACGGTGCTATACATGGGATAACTTGTCATTTATTCATTTATGCTGCTCTAGGCGCTACACGTATAATTGAAATGAAAAATCTAAATCTTCAAGTAACATTACTATAGTGCAATAGGTGTGGGAACGCCGTTGCCACGCGTTCCTACCCTACTACACCCCTGCTGGCAGGTCTGTTGCTAATGAATAGTCATTTTAGCATAGCCTACAGCTAATCTAGCGCGCTTCATTTAAACCTACCTGACATGTAGGCGACGTTTTACGGTTAGGTTTGCTGGTTTGGAATTTACGCTGTCACTGAGCGCTCTAACCAAGCCTGTAGTTAACTGCATTGTAAGTTCGTTGTATCGTAGTTTTAATGCCTTCACTTAGGTAATAACATGAGCTGCACTCATTCATAAAAGCTTGTAGGAAAAAATAGTATGATATGCAGCTTATTCAGCTTTTGTCCACAGTCTGCTCAGTCCCGTCGCCACGGGGGGTTTTGGTGAGCTTAGCCCCCGAACAAAGCTCCAAGCCCCCCAAATTGAAACATGAAACACTATAAATCAGTGGAGTTTTTGTCAATATTTAGAATGTTATGTCCCCCGCACAAACGCAAAGCCTCCCTATTGAAAACTTTCTAGCGACGGTTCTGTGTCTACTGCTTATTCGTCTTCTGTCCACAACAAGCTCAATCTTACCCAAATGAAGCAAGAGTTTAAATATTTACGTGCACAGTGGCATGGGCAGCCCAAAATTTTGGGTGGGTCAAAATGCTGGAATTTAGTTGAGCAACAGTATTTTGTTTGAGATACTGCCTCTTAAAGCACAAAATATCGAGATTTTCTAAAAATTTGGAGGGGCCATGGCTCCTTGCCCCCCCTGGCTACGCCTATGTATATGCGCTTTATATAACGTATATGTAATGTAATTCTTTATGTAAACACTTAGGTATTTATATAATATTGAGACCATATTTTGTATATTAAAACCTGTCTATTAGAAATTTCGCTTGTAGTGAAATATGCACATTCGGACTGCCCAAATTGGGCAAAATAAGCCTTGCATTTAATATTTTCGTCCTTATCCCTGTGCAAAAAATGGTTTATTTAAAGGCTATACGAAAAATTAACCCAAAGGACGTTTCTGTATCGGGAACCATCGATCAAAAAACGTATCTGAAAAAATTTATCGCCCTTGGCGGCACTATGGGCTGTGCTGTAGGCTATAAACCTGCAAAGGCTGTATTGAAATAAAGGTGGTTCTAATGTCGGGACACTACTCGCAGTTGAAAGGCGTTTTTGATTTTGAGTAATTTAAACTATGGCATGTGTGTTGAAGCGATTGTAATCTTAGCCAAACAATAAACTATCGTGCATCACGGATGTTGTATCAATAGGCTTTTTTTTACATGAAGCTGCAACACAGTTCTCAACACGCTTACCAACTCACTTGGTGCCAAATTTTAGTGATTCACTACACGGTTGATTTATCGAGTGTTGGGTCGTTGTTGACGTTTGATCGTAGTCCTTGTATGACGTTATAGAACTTAGTAGGAATATGGTGGATGGCTATGGGCACACGTGTGGCTGTGGTGAGCTCTAAGCTTTTGTAAGTGCTCTTAAGTTTTGTACCTGCGAGTAAAAGCGCATTGTTGGGTCTAAAAAACATTTCTGTGTAAATCTAATGTGTAGTTGGATTTGTGCTCGTCAAAATAGATTTCCGTGTGTGTGGAGAAATATAATCTAGATATCTAGCTCAGTATACTTCAACAGTCGTTGCGTGGAACCCTAGTGTTCAGCAAAACATGTATTGGGGTTACGTGAGTTTTAAGGGTTCCGTGAGTGTTCCTCGTTTGTTTTAGGGGAAATGATTTCTTGGTACACGAAAAGCGAAAGTGATAAATAGCCTTATTAATGAAAATCACGGCCATGTCATCGAAACGTTTGCAACATGTCGTTTGCATCGTTTTCATTGGCTGTGATTTTCATTATAAAATGATTTCTTGCTTCACTACGTTGATGCGTCATTATAAAAAATTAGAGATCACCGTGCTGCATCCAGATTGTTAGTACTAGTAGGCCAGTTAGTTGTACAGGAGGTTGAGTGCAGTTAGTAGCCAAAAAGAAATATTGACAGTTGTTGCGTCGCTTGTTCATTGTTCTGCAATTAAGAAGAGCGTTATTGCTGCATCACGGTTATACGATGTTGCCGATGTACAGTTCACAGTAGAGAAAGAAGGCTGCCTTAAACTTTTTCAGTTTATTCAAAAGTATAACTTTGGGAACTCTGGTCCAAATATAGTAATAATGTTGCGAATTTTTCTTACAATTGCCGTTAGTGTTGCTACTTGCGAGAGGAGTTTTTCGAAATTAAACTGATCAAGAATTATTTAAGGTCTAGTATGAGCACCTTGCTGTTGAGAAATCTTGCCACACTGTCTATAGAGCAACAATTGACAGATATAATATAATTTTTGACATTGCCATGGAAGAATTTGCCAACAAAAAGGCAAGAAATGTTACTGTGTAGAAAATTGTAGTTTTCATTTTAAAAACAAAGATAGCCCTAAGTTTTCACACTTTTTTACTATTTTTCCCAAAATGTCATTTTTTGCTTTTTGTTTAACTGTTACTTACAATGTTTGAGTTTTTTTGTGTTTATTCAAAACATACCATATTTGAGCATGTGAGATTACTGTAATATTATAATGGTGCACAAACTAGTCAATATATTTACAAAGCTTCAAGAGGGAGTCACTGTGCAATACCTATTTTTATGGGCTTCGAGGGCGCCAAATTCAAGGGCCGCCCCGGGCAGCCCACACTCTAGCTACGCCACTACATCAGCGGGATGACTGTGACAGTCATACCACTGATAGAGGATTGTAATGCTGTAAATTGCTATTTGGTATTGTGTAGTAATGCTGTATCGATTACGCACTCTTATCTTCTTTTTCTCAGCTCTTGTTTTATACATGATTTTGTTGGAAGTGACCTACAAGTTGTCACATTTTTGCAAAACTCTCCTTAGATCATAAGTAGTTAGACCATGCTGCTATAAGGTTTAGTTCTGACTTCTGAGTTGAGGTTGAGAGCAAAGGTATATTTGCTGTGGCGTGTTTTCATAGTTCATTTGCTCAATTTTTAAAGCCTGTGTGGTGTTTTAACTTAAATTTCCGTAAAATTCCTGGCTGCTGCCAACGAAAGCATTTTTGTGACTGTTGCCGTAACATAGGGAACTTTCTTTCTGATGTAGAAAGGGTAAAGCGTTTTGTTAAAGTAAATTTGCATTGCATCGTCAGCGACCTGGAATAAGAAAATGTCGACGTCCCTCCCCTGGAAAAAAAAGGGTTCTGCGGAAGTCCATAGTGCCGCCGGTGTCAAGCGAAATTTCTGACCTCTGCAAAATTTCTGACCTGTTGTTGTTTTTCAGTTGTTTTGCTTCTCAGAACAAAGAAATAAAGCCTGGCAATTGCTTTTTCGGTGTGTGTTGTGTAACTTAAAACATTTTGGTGAGATGTCAGGTACCCACAACAAGCTATAGCACGGGAAAAACTTTCACCATTGAAAATTTTCGGACTTAGTCGTTGACCTCAATTATATTTCTTTTTCTCACCCTAACCCAAATCGTAACCCGACACACTGACCTAAACACGAATTCCTAAGCCCTAATAATCAGTTTTATCAGCGTATTTGGTATGTAGAATATTACTCTGTGCATGCGTACATGGCGTAAAGTCAGAAATTTCGCAAGTCAGAAATTTCGCTTGACACCGGTAGGTGACGTCAATCAGCCAATTTTAAATTCACCTAAGAACTTGCGGCAAGTGAAGTGTGACTACACACTGCACGCTGATCCTCAGGTATTGAATTCTTGTTGGTGCCACCGTCTGTCGTTCATTAGAGAAAGCCATACCTCAATATACTGCAGAGTGAATAATATATGGAGCAGCCTGAAACTGTGTGTTCTGTCGTGAAAGTAGCTTGGGTTATGGTACAGAAGCCTGTTATTTGGCTGCATATAAATACTAGGCTATAGCCCACCAAAGGAGGTAATTGCTCGGCCTCTATTATATTATAATTGCAGATTTGCAGAACAGGTCCTGAATACCACATGTGTGCGTGTGCTGTTGACAGCAGTTGTAACCCAAATTTATTTATTCAAAAGAAACGTTTGAGCCAGAAAGCCAGGCCCATATAAAACATAGGAAGGCCATTTGGACTTGGTGCAGATTCAATGCAAAGAACGGTTTTACTGTATTCGTCAGTGCGGATATCGTTAGCGGATGTCTGTGTGATGACCTAACCAGAGTAGAACAAACCTAGTTACACAACAAACTAAGGCGGAAATACACTAGAAATAACATTTTGTCATTGCAATTTAATATCAGGTTCTCCCAAACACATATATATATTGCCTGCACTAACAGTTGCAATGTTTTAAATTTTGCTGTTTTTACAACTATTCAAACTAATTTTTCAGTCACACGGGAAGGCACTACGAATAAATGGAATAGCTTTGATATGGATAGCAGTGGTGGCTCACATTAATAAGCTTAGGTTAGCAAGAAATATCGTATTTGGCAGTGTCTATTTTGCCACCAGGATGGGAGCAGCAAAAGGATTGGTGGAAAGGAAGTGAATATAACTAAAAGATAAACCTTCAACCTAACCTTAACCGTAGCCCTAAGCTAACCCTAAGCTAAGCTAACCTATCCCTAACCTAACGCTAAGGTAACCTAATGCTAAGCTAACACTAACCTAACCCTAACCTAACACTAAGCTAACCTAACCCTAATTCAAACCTAATCCTAACCTAACAACACTAACCCCTAAAAGTAACACCTAAGCGGAGCCTGGAAAAAAGCAAAGAAAAAGAAGAAAGTCGGCAAGGCGAGAGTGGAACCATAAACCATTGGCATAACACTAACAGCCGTAACACCTAACCATTACACCACGAGCAGGACAGTGTTTTCCTGACAAAGTGACCTTTTTGTTTGTATTGCGTCATGCCACGAGACCGAATCTTCGACTCCTGGCACAATAGCTCCAGCCGATCTGTTGCTGCCAGAATATCACCGGTAAAATAGACACTACCTATGTATTTTTACTGCTGTTGTGGTATCACTGCTCACCATAAAATATTGGTTTTCATGACTCTGATTACATCTTTTATATCCGCAACCAAGATCTGTTACTGATGGATATCCGTCTTCTACAAGGTACCTTTTATTTTGCTTCACAAGGATGAAGGAATATTTAATGTAGATACATGCCAGAATAATATTTCTGCTGATCAATGTATTTGCCTGGTTGTGTGAATCATTTTGTAATTCATTGGTGTAAGTTGTTCTTACTGATTTTCAGCCTGAGTTGTTTAGATACTGTAAGACAGGGATGGGCAAATAGCAGCCCGTGTGGCACATGTGGCTGCCACAATGTTTTCAATGGCCCACAGAAGCATTCAGGAAAACCTTTAAATCTGAAATATCCTCGAAATTATCACAGTAAACGTTAGTGCTGAAGCTAACTTGAACCATCACTTGCTTCCATTTACATTAGAAAGTATGGCCTCCGCTATACACGGCCTTTTCAAAGTGACCCTCGATCTAATTTAATTGCCCACCCATGTTGTGAAACAATTATTTTTGACTTTTTAGGCTATTTTTGGTATGCAAGATGCTTTCACAAGAAATCTTCAAGGACCATCATTTTTAGTTTTGAATGCTATGGTTTGCCTGTCACTCATGGCAAGTGCAGTTGTTGACCTTACAGTTGAATTTTATAGGTGAGCTTGACTTTCTTCAATTGCATTAGCGAAATTAATATATGGTGTTTTAAATAGGCTACTCTCTGTAAGTGTATTGCAGTGTAAGACTGAAAAAAAACAGCGTTATTTCCTTTGTTGAAGAGCTGATAGATCACAGAAACATTGTCAAGTAAAATCTATTGTCCTGTTATTGTTGAACACAGTGACTTAAAATATTTTTTTTTAAGTGGTTGAATTTTGATAATATGAAAATGGTCTATTTTTTAAAATAATCAAGTTGTAAAATATTTGTCAAAATAGACCAAGTGCAAGTCTGTGATGGATGCTAGCAACAGCAAAAATATTCAGAAAATTTCTAATACACATGATTATTCATCATGACATTTTTCTGATTAGCTTTATAAATACCATACTTTTTAATTAGCCTTCATCTTCTTTTTTACATGCTTGGCTTGATCATGTTGTATTCATTTGTTATAATTCTGTCGTGGTTTCTATATAAAGTTGTTCTTCTGATGATACATTGGCACTGTGTATGGACAATATACTTGTAAAAATACTTGTTCTTGTAATCTAATAGTAAAAATGTGACCATTTGCTTTAAAAATGTGACCATTTCTAGGGGCCCGATTCGGGTTCCTAGAATTGAAAATCAAGTCCTTAGAATCAGCGAAAATTATCATTGGGTCCTATAATCAAAGAAAATCGGGTCTCTAGAATCAGAGAAATCAGGTCCCTACAGGTCCATACCTGGTACCTAACATTTTCCTTAAAAAAAATGTTTACTTGCGAAATGAAATGCTAAGTATAGTATTTCATGCTCCTTGCTATATCTAAAAAATTTTTTAACTAGTACTTTTTGTATGATAAAATTTTGAAGCAGTTAGCTGCACAACTTGTTGACCACATGAGTAACTTGATTGAAGGCTTAGGACACTGACAGTTGTTTTTGCAGTAGTAAAAGGTACCACCACAAAAACCTTGCTTGTGTGCAGGCCACTCCTGATGTTTGATCAGAACTTGATTTTTCTATCAATATGCAGCTTTTTGTAACATTATGATCAATGAGCTTAGTACTGTAAAATTATTTAAGATAGTTCTATTATCCAACAGGCTAAAGATGTGCAAGATGTAAAAAATAAATGCTTTGCTTAAATAGTTTAGATTTTTCAACTCCAAGGTAAAATTTTTGTAAAATGATATTGCTGTGGAACTACACCTTATTGTATTGGTGAACAAATCTGAAATAAACATTTTGCAAGACTTGCAATTAGTAGTTAAAGTGATGAGTAACTTTACAACCAGAGGTTTATTAATAGATTCAATATACCAGGCAATTATGAATGGGTAAGCATAATGATGATGCCACTATGTTATTTTATGAAGAGTGTTTGGAAAACCAAGTTTTTTACTCTATCTTCAGTTCATTAATGGTGACCTCTTCAACTTAAATTTGTTAAATTTTGATAATTACGTGATTATTTTACAGAAATACTAACATTTTCATCTATTTCTTCAGTTGTTAGCTATTCCCATTCTCTTTTGAGTTAGTTTAATGTGAAATCTAATGTTTTTTTACTGTGGTTTTAATAATGCAACAATGTAGGTATCAGTTATCAGCAATGCTTAGTATTAGCTCAGAAAATCTTATTGTTCAAAGTCAACTTATATTCATAAATATTAACGTGCTGACATTTATTCTTTTGCAAATTGTGTTTGCAAATATATTTTTGTTGTACTTGTATCTACATAAATTTGATTTATCATGGGCAACTAGTCTCCACATAGATGAAGAGTTAGCATAAATCAGTAAATTTGTAATAGGAAATCAATTTCACCTTCACATTACATGTCGTCAGCCTTACAACCTTATTCAAATAGAATCTAAAATTCAAATAGTAACACTACGCATCTTCAATCCTTTGGATTCTATTTGAATAAGTTTGTAAGACTAACGAGGAATAGTAGGTGTTAAGGTGACATTGATTTCCTATTAAAAATTTACTGATTGATTCAAACTCTTCACCTGTGTGGAAATGTCTTATTAGAATGCAGGTATGTGCAAATTTGAATCATCACGAAAAGATGAAAGCAGTGCTCATTCGGCTGATCCCTCACAAGCTTATAGCAAACTTAGAGCTGTTAATAGTTATCTTAGGCAAAAATGACTCACATGTTGAATATATTTTACATCATATTGCATCGTTTATACCAGGGGTGTACAACCTTTTTGCTATTGCCGGCCGCATTACTTTTGTTTATATGAAGTACGGCTGCCAATGAGTTCATGTTATATTTATGAGATACGTTTAATTAAAGAATAGGTTTCATCCGGTATATGTCAAATTGCGTATTTATTCTAACTCTTTGTGACATCACCATGTAGATTTTTACACATCGTGTCAACTGATTTTCTTTCCTTACGTTTGTTTGGCTTAAATATATGCCAGCACAGCCACCAAATCTTATATTTTAAGTTACATGTGCACAGCATCAAATTTCATTGTTGAAGGCCGCATGCGGCCGCACGGCCGCAGGTTGTGGACCGTTGGTTTATACTATGTGCATACTACATGTTTGAACATTGGAATTGCAACTAATACAAATGTATATACTGGCTCCATTAACGCAGCTTGATTGGTCAAATATGTTGGTTGATGATGGTGTCAGTAAAGAGTTCATCTTTCACATTGTATCATGTAGTGTCATACAAATTTTACATTAAGTAAAAATGCTTGTGTATAAATTACGTTGTAAATTATGTCATGGTTACTCCTAAACCTGCCCAAACATGACTGCGTAATTCTAAAATGAAGATTTACAGAAGGTTAAGTGGTGCTTTGGCCAATGGTATGGACTAAGGATTTTGTTAATCTGGTGGTATATATAGTACAGTACATGATAGTTATATGGTTTCATGCTAGAGGTTTGTAAACTTGCAAATCAATGTATATTTAGTTGTATTTATAGTTAAGTCGAATGTGTATGAAGTTATATTTTTGATCACACTGCAACATAGAATTTAGTCATGCTTCACGCACCAAAAAACCATGCCAAGTAATGCAATTGTGTTGCATTTGTAGGCTCATAGTTTTTACCATCTTGCTAGCAGCCTATGCACATATATAGAATGGATTTTTACAGAAACGCTGGGCTATGTACAAATACAGATCTGACATCTTTTGTATACCAGCTGCAATCTTTCTCTTTTGAAAGCTTGTACATTAACATACAAAAAATTTGAAACTATACAGTGATTTTAACAAGTATAGCTCATGTTTCGGTTTCAATTGTATGTGTTTTATGAAACTGACAATTCATATATATATTCCCAAACTGCACAGTGCCCAGTGCATTTTCACAGGAAAACCCTTGGTACCGAAAAAGGTAAGTTACATAGTCATAAAGAGACAAATTATTTGATAACAGTGCTGCAAAGAGCAGAAGAATCCATTTTATTGTGGAAGCAGGAAAGTGATATCACTTTTCCTATCTTGTTCTTAAGGATTGGGTATTGACAAGACAAAGTATTATCTATATCATGCCTTGAATGTCATGGCATGTAAACTCGGTGATATAAGTATAATAGTTAAAAACGGTTTATATGAATGAAAAAACTCTGCAAAATTTTTTGTGGCATAAGTTTATTTGAAAATAAGTTGGGCAAGGTACAAAGTAAGCATTAAGTTGATGACTAAGCTGGGGATGAAGACTTCAATTAACACTTGGTAGTTGGAGTATTTGTACTTGTTATATTTTTATAAAATTGGGACCAAAGCCTTTTTTCCGAAGCTTATCACTGTAAAAAATGTGGAGCATATTGTTTTTACACATCTGCAGAAAAAATCAGCAGAATGACATTCCAAATTGTATTTATGACAGCTTTTCGAGTCTTCAGAAATCAAACATATATTGCCCCATCACTTCAAAATTACTTTGGGGATGGCTAAAACTGAGAACAACATTATGTGCAAACTTATTATTTATTTTCATGACTATGTATCTGAAAGGATTAAGTTAAAGCAATCCAAAAATTTTAAATGTGATAACTATCCTATGAACCTTGGTATATATACATATGGCTGTGTATTGGTTATGGGTATGACTCAGTTTATGACAAGGTTGAAGTAAAAAATTAATGCCATGACAAGACTGTATGTGTAGCAGGATTTTCAGTCTATTCAGGTAGTTAAAATAACTTTTCATGCTACCTTTGTCATAGTTTTTAACACAATAAACATAACTTAACACAATAAATATTGCTTGATGCACATTTCAGTATTTTGTAACTTGTCCTCACATAGCTTATCTAGATCTCATTCTGCCATGTCATTTATCATTGCTGTACATGTCCCACAACTTTTCCTCTAAACATGTTGTATTGCAAAATTTCATTTGTCTTGTGCACAAGTTGTTTATGTTAGCTATGAATATACTTTGCTTAGAAGTGTTCATTTTCGTTTTAACACCTAATATATATGTTGACCCTAATGTATTTTAAAACTAATTTGTATTTTTAGGAAATGATAAATTTATTTTATTTTGTGTTAATTTCAGTCAAACCGTAAATGGGAGCCTTAATGGGAAAAGTCTTAAATTTGCTTCAATGTTTAAACTATGCTATATCAGTGGTTAATTATATAAGAAATAAAGCAAACATTTAATGTGACCTTGAGCAAGTAGTATTGTTTCCAAGGTTTGCATTAGAAAGTGTTAATACCCATTCTACCCCTTCAAATAACATTTTTGCACTATAGCATCATATTTTGTGGTTCTTATCCAGTGTGTCACAGCACAGTAATGAGGCACACAAGACTTTCTGGTGTCATGCAAAACCTTTGGAAATATTGGTAGCTACTCGTGTTTAGAAACATTGTAAACTTCTGTGATAGTGTTTTTCAATTGGGATCAGACAGAGACCTTCACCAGTTTACCCAACTAGTGTGATGTACAAAGTAAATAGAACATAAATATGTCAAAACAAAACCTACATTTTTATAGGGCAGGGGGTCATGTGTGTTAAGGGTCCTATTTGGGGGCCACAGGTCATAAAAGGTTGAGAACCTGTGTAATCTACAAGAAAGGTATATACTCCATACTGCTACAATAGTGACATGATTGGCAGTAGCCTTAACACTATAGAATGGGTGATGTGAATGTACTTTGCCGTTGTTAAAATTGAAACTATTCCTGAAATTGTAAACACATTTACCAAACTGTTGACATTTCAAAAAAGCTTCCCAGGTGTTTTAGGCATCTATGAATTTATAATTAAACAATTAGGACTCAATGAAGTAAACAATTTTTGTATAGCAGAAAGTAGAATCCTGTGCAAGTTAATTCCCGAGAAATCTTGCCTGCACCTGCAGACTTCTAACCCACCCTGCATGTTCTCCCAACCTGCCTTGTTTCTGTCCCAAACCTGAACTTGCCACTGTGTTCTGAAACCACTAAAAACTGCATTGATCCATCATTGGTGGCAATTTATTCAGTGGTTTACCTCAAAATCAGGAGAAGGTCTTAAAAAACACTGTAAAGTAGAAAATTTGAAACCTAATAAAACTTCACTGCTTTTTTCTCAGAGCACTGTTGAAAAAGAGTACCTCATTGACTAAGCAACTCTTTAAATTTGCTCTTTTGCTATTCACAACATGACCGTTGATACTAAATGCTTGTTCATTAGCAGCGCTAGTTGCCATCACGCAGAATGTATTTCTTGCAAGATCACTGAGATCTGGAAACTCCAATCTGTGGTCTTGCCACCTTTGCACCACAAGCTCTCTATAGCATTGATTTCTTGCTCATGTCACTTTCACATGCATTGCACAAAGGATTTATTTTCCTGTGCCTGACACGCACTGCGCCAAGTTTAACCTGTACCCACATGCGTAGTTCTGTAGGTTCTGGAACCTGCCCCACAAATGTGGGTACCTGCGCAAATTAACATGCCCCACACAGGACTTCAGCAGAAAGCAACTCATTAATTTATGAAAATAATTTTTTTTCAATTGACATTTCCTTAAAACAGGTTGGGTTAGTTTTCACATTCTGCTATGTATATAATCATATCTGTTATTATATACAATCGTATGTATCAGCACAAAAACAGAGCTCATGTCTCTGCAAATATGTATGAGTATTTTCTGCTTTTGACAAACATTAAAAGTCAAAACAGGAGAGTTCTTGCAATTGATGACAAAACCTGGGTATGTTTGACAACACTAAATCCTCAATGATCTTATTTGTTCTCAAAAACAAGCACGACCATCACAATGAAACTTTATTTAAAATAAAACTATTAAAGCAAAAGTCTGTGTTTTCATTTTGCACAAAATGTGCCGCCAAAATTATTTTCTTGGTGTGCTGCAAGCATAAACAGTATGAAAACTACTGCTCTTATTTGTAAGAGATATGATGTAAAAAAATTCTGAAATTCAACCACCTTCATATGTGTGCCCACTTTATAGCACATTATCATTAGCAGATTAGAGTTTAAAAATGTTGAACTTGGCAACTGTAGGTTTTATGCTGAGCAATTATATGATATGTTTATCTAATTTAAAAACTGGATAGTCCGTAATGTGCTCTATATGGGGAGTAAAAGACTAAGTTAAGATGAATGGGGTTGCGTACATGTAAAGTTTGCACACTGTTTGGGTTCAAAAGTTATGATCTAAGTTAGTAAAACCCCAGCAGACCCAACAGGTCATCCAAAGTATCAAAAGACTCGGATTGTAGCCTAGTTTCCAATGAAAACTTCAGTGAAATACTACCATCTAACGGTTGGCGCCCAGGGCCAGGTGAAGTTAGCCAAAGTGGTCAAAAGGTCCTCCACTTATGACGTCACTCACAAAAAACCTGCACCCCCCAACAAAAAAATTTTTTTCGAGTGCAAATTACAAGACTTGCTGTGTCTTTTGACGTTTTGACCAGGTCCGTAACCCGTACAGGAGCAGAGATATTCCCGTGCAAATCCACATGCGATCAAGCTGTTTTTTTGCGAACCACTTGAAATAACCCAGACGTCAAAGTGTTAAGATCATAACTTTTTAACCAGAAATGCTAGAAAGTCAATCAAAGACTCGGACTCGAGCCTAGTTTACAATGAAAACTTCAGCGAAATACTTTGGCCTAGCGGTTGGGCCTTAGGCCAGGCAACATGAGCCAAAATGGCCCAAAAACTACTTGACTTATGATGTCATTCACAAAAAATCCGCAACCCCCAACCAAAAAATTTTTTTTCGAGTGCAGACTAGAAGACTGGCCGATCCGTTCGAGCCCTTGAACAGCTCTCTAGCGCAATTGGCATTGGCAGAGGAGCTAGGGCGTTGGTAAGGCAATTGACAACTGCTGGTTTTAGGCTGATTTCAAAGTACGAATGTATCGTACCCTGGCTCTCAAAGTGTTAAGACCTTAACTAGGTACCTGCTGTGATGAAAACAATATACAAGTGAAGAAAGAATTGTTTTTAACATTTTTTTATACATAGAAGTAAACAACTATTTTTGTTTTGCCTCCATATGAAAGTAAAATTTTGACTTGTTGTCAGGTTGAGTCGGAGATAAATTCTCTGACTCAAATCTTTCCAAAATTTCTGACACCGACTCAGCATAACATGAATGAAGTTTGATTGCCAACAATTTTTTAGCAACTAGCAATCAATGGAAATCATCGTATGCAGCAAGAATTCTGTGTTTCAATAAAGGTTTCAGAAGAAATTGAATCATTTTGACAGGCGTGAGTTACCACTCGTAACTTAAGAGTGCGATGTAAAAAATGATTCAGTTGGACTGTCAGAGTCAGATCAAAAATCTGACTCTGACTCCTAGTGTTCTTAAGAATCTGACTCTGATTCCACCCAAAAACCCCTGACTCCTTGTGACTCCAGCTCCAACTCCACAACCCTGCTTGTTCTAGTGTTGAACAAGTTATTTTGCTTTAACACTTTTAGTACTGGCTCATACAACAACATGGATCTGGCTTTTATTGGATACTTCTGTAATCTTTTTCTTTTGGAAGTTTGTACATTTAGAAAACTATGAAGAGAAATAAAGGATTTAATGATTAAAGCATTGTTTTGGCTCATAACAGTTCAGTAACCAGCCCCAGCCTGCTTTTCCCAGAATGCCCGAAACCAAAAGTGTTAGCAATGCTGATCACATTATGTGAAAAGTGGGTTTCCAGTTTTTGTACCGCATAACCAGAAATTTAGTTGCAAGCATGGGTGAGCTATGCACTTTGAGTTAAATGAAGTCAATTGTTTCATATCAGACCGGTCTTGGTTAACTTTCATTGGGTGGTGACTGTACCTTTGCATACAATAACCTAAAAATTTCAATTACTCCTTTTCTGCATGGTGTAGCTAAGTAAATATTAAACCAAAAATTATTATTTCATGTTTTGAAAACATTTACAAATCAGTATCAGAATCAATCCTGATGTGAAGACAATATATCGCAACATTTTTTTGCATTTTTGATAAGCTCTTTGTGAAATTGTGTTATGAAGACTAAGTCCCTTTTAAAGGCAATCAATAGCACCTGTCATGTTCATGTGAAAACGGCCTACTTGGTGTCAGCATACTGTGTATGGTACTAAGAAATGTCTGCTTTTCTATGACGTGTAAAGGAAACTGTTTTTTCAGATGTTAATGAAAAGCAATAAGTACAATATATCTAATAAATCCAATAAGTACAATATATCTGCTCCATGTGTTACTTAAAGCACTTAACACAAAGATGATTTTCATATGACAAGGATGGCTATGTCCATGCTGCTTTCAAGTTGAGCTTTGAAGGAAATTAAGTAATATTTTGGGAAAATTATATTTGTGTGAAAGATATAGGAGTGTTCATTTAACAAACTTGAAAATACTGTATAATGTGCATGCAGCTAATTTTGTCATGGTGACTTTAGATTTGAGAGGATCACTGTTGTTTTTTTGATGTAGCCCAAATAGAAATTGTTTAAAGGTCATGAACATTGTACATATCATGTGAAATTGAGCTACATATAAATTCACATTAAAAGCACTTGTGTGAAGCAGTTGGATCTTACAAATCACCAATCATTCCTATATTTGAATCACCTTGTTAATTTCAGCATCATTGTAAGACAAAAGTGCTGTGTTGGCAGTTTTATATAAAAAGCAATTTGATTTTACTTCATTCTGGCAGAGAGAATTTCTACCATAGGATTGTAGTGCAGTCAGGTACAGAATATAAGATGATTGTTATTGGTTTGGTGTTTGCTTTGTGATAGATTATGGCATACTTGTCTGAAATAAAACCTTTGAATTAGTTTTTTTGAATTTTAGAAAACAAGCCAAATTTTATTAGTATCATTTTTGAAAATTAAAGAAGTTGAAATATTTCAATTTTGAGAGCTGAAGCAGGAATCTGAGATTCAATAATATTTTAGGTAGGTTTCCTTAACTACTCCTGCTCAAGTAACCTTGTTCTTCTTTTCTTTTGAGCCAGTTCTTCATAACCACTGCTAGGCCGCACTAGATCTTGGGGCAAGTGTTAAGCAGCCATTCGAGTGTCTCATTGTCCAGAACCATCAGGCCATGTAGCCTTGTGTTGTGCACTGCAACTGGCTTAGCTTTTAGACATTAACATAAAAAAAACTTTAGTGAGGCATTGATGTGGTAGAAATTTGTTGTCAGGAAAAATGATAATTCTACAGTTTCCAAGGTAAAGCATCTTAAATGTTTTTAGTGTATTCAATCCTTTTAGATGTAACACAACCCTGCTTTGAATCCATTTATTTATATATTTGCTGAAATTTGTGCAATTGGGAACATATTTAGAGTGAAATCAGTTGCATTCGCAGTTGCGTGGTATTTATGCTTATTGAATGATTGCCCTAATACACAGGTGGCCAACCACTCAGAGACCAAGAGCCACATTTCTTACTGCGTTACCACAAAGAGCCACATACGCATTGGCACACATGAACATCAGTTACATCACCCCTCTTTTCCTCACTCAGACAAATACCTTTGCTCAGCTAGATTTACTGTAAATATCACACGCCAACATGACAATGATAGAACTTTACAAACCATTTATTGTTATGCATTTTACTTTGTGGGACTTCTGGTAATTGCAAAAAAGTCACATGGAACCAGGCAAAGAGCCCCAAGTGGCTCGAGCCGTGGTTGGCCACCCCTGCGCTAAGGGATACTTAAACTGCTGACAATTCCAACCGTTTACTTTATCAAAAAGAATTTCCTGTGTTTTATTGCCAAATCATTATGAGCATTTCATTATTGTTTCAAAAATATACTGGATGTGGTGAGTTTTGGGGTGTACAAACAAGATGTAAAAGTTTGTTGTAGCGTCAAGCTTTTGTTTTTGCAAATGTTATTGTCTACAAAGTTTGTTACCATTATTTTTTGTGTAAATTGTCCTTACTACCTAAATCATTGAAGATGTAACATTTTTAGCCAGTGCTATGCATGCTTGTTGAACTTGGGTAGTGTAAGGTGTATGTACAAAAGCATGGGGAATGTTTGTTCATACATGGCACAGATCTAACAGGTTAACCAATGCGTATTCAAACTATGCAGTGTTTTGGTAGTTTAAGAAATTATCTGGCTGTGTATGCTGAGAATTATCCTCTGTAATGGAAATAATTTGGGGATTGTAATCATTCTGAAAGGTTTATAACAGTGAATGTTTCTGGTAACACGTGTTCATCATGTATCATCCAATGATGAGTTCCCATGCAACTAGCCACCGGCATGAAGATGTATTACCAACTACAAGCAATGATGTGAATGGGACAAATGTGATGTCACCTGCACATCCATTAAACTACAGGTAATTGTGTAGAGTTGTGAAAGTTTTTCTGTAGTGCTGTGGTGTGCCTATTGGTGATACATTTTTATTTACCAGTTATATTTTCTGTGTTGATATAAATTCAGTCTCTTTCTGTGTGAAAGTTTAACCCACATTGTTAAGATTTTTCTCTAATGCTTTAACGTAGATAAAAGTACATTTTTCATTGGGAGTAGTTGTGAGAAAACAGTAGCAACAAGCAGGAACATGCCATTTCATGTCTGCTTGCATTCACTACATCACATTAGCATATTAATGCTCACAGTGCTGTGTTGTTTTGATACACGGTTTCTACTTCAGTTCAGTTTGCCAAGTCTCGCAGTTGTGTGGTGGTACCGACCTTGTGGTTGCTTTTTAGCATGGTAACTAATCATCATATGGTGTGATATTTAATGCAGACTAGCTTTTGAAGTATGTGGACACTTGAATCATCAGTGACATAACCAAATTTGTTGTCTCATTTTTTATGATTATCTTTGTTTGTATCTACAATCAATGCAAAATTTATTTTTGTTTTGGCTTTAGTTTGCATGTGTACTTTGTGTGTTATTGCTTATTATGATTACACTGTTACTGCATTAATTATTTACTGAAATAATATTGATTAATTCTAAAAATTAGACTGCTGTTTTTAAGCAAGGTGTGAAGTGTGCAATAGTCAATCAATGTGTTGTTTCCATTCTTCCATTAATTTAACAAGTGTGTTTTGTGATTTCTACATGACACTAGTTTTAAGTAGTCATTACTTGGTTTAATTTGCTGATCCATCTTATCCAAATTATGAGAAAAATAATGTATAAGCAGTTATGTGCATGTGTAAAGTAGGTGCTTGGTGCCTTGGGAAAAAATAGAATGCGCAGTATTTTGTGACATTGATGTGTATGTCATGTTATGTCAAATGTAAAAATATTAAAATTATGTGATATAACAAGGTGTTGCAACCAACATAAAACTCATCTTTTTTAAAAAACACTAATGTAAAGTTCTAAAATTATAGATTTTGTATTTGAACAACCACAAATATCGTGTGCATTTTTCTGGGTGTTCAATAGATTAGTAATTCTTGATACCCTTAATTTTATCAGCCTGTGAAAACTTCACGTTTGCACTGTTTGTTAAAACCAGACCAAATCACCACTTTGTGCTGTTGTTAAATTATTCAATAAGACAGAATTATCCACACTTTGAACTTCATAATCGTGTGTTTGATATATCTCATCATGATGTGGCTGTTCAAAAGGAATATTCACTGGTTTAGAGGTGCTGCCAGTTACAGTCCAATGTCATGTTGTGAGCCATTGCTGACTTTTATGGGCAATGGTGTTCAATTGCACAGTAATTATGTACTCGGTTGGATAGAATTTAATACTAAGAAGCAAATGTACTTTACTGTTAATGACTTGTTACCCCAAATCTATCAGTTTCTGCTGCACCACTGCTGCCATTGCGGGTAATCCACCGTGGCAACTGTATGTGGAATATCCCCTGTGAACACACGTACCCCTTGTGAAGTGTATAGTCGTGCAAACTTGCCAAAATTGAGTGCCTGGAAAAAATTCGCGTTTTTTTTAATGTCGCTAAAACTGTTTTTTTCCCAAATGATCGTCTTACATTCGGTTTGTTCCGAAACAGTTTTGGAGAACATTATCAATGTTGTACTGTCGCTGTAGCCAAACGAGAACGCATTCGCCGTTTATGCCTTCGAAAACCGCTCGCTCTTGCGTTTAAGTCGGACTGTGTCTGACGAGAGTAGAACAGACTTGAGCGGCGCCTGCCCTGCCAGCGGTGGGAAATAATAGGCGCAAAGTCACATCGTGGGAAAAAGAAGAACGGTTTTCCCACCGAGACGAAGCTGTCGGCGATGTTTGCACGTCTGCTATTGTTAGCTGCCCAAGCGCGCAGAGAGACGGTCTTGTGGGAACCAGCGCCTCGATGCCTCCTTTCTTTTTCTCTTGCTTTGCTCCGATTTTTCCTCAGTTGCCAGTGACGGAACGTTGTAATTTCAGACACGCGCTCCAGCCGCACAGCTGTTTCTTCTTTTTGTGGCCGGCAGGCAATGAGGCGCTCATCGTTTTAAGCGCGTCGTTGAAACATGCCGCTGTCCTCACCGAGTCCGAGGTGTGGCTCAAGATATCGCTGTTTTGTCACTTCATTTGCGCATGGCTCACTTCTATTAAGTTCCCTATTTTGCAGACGACGATATTTCACCGTGCGGAGTGGAGTTCATCTGCATGTTTCAATCTTTTAAAAGTTACTGTTTGCGGTGCAGTGGCCTTCAGTTTAGCATGCTTGACAGGCTCGCTTTATTTATTTGTGCGTGCAACAGCCCTTTTTGCCTGAGGATATGCTTCTATCTACTTCTGTCGGCAACTGGCGTGTAAACTATTTTACTGTTGCGTTCTCGCATGGTGAGGGTTTTGGTGGTAACTTCAAAGGAGACACTTTCGTATTGTACCACGAGATATTGTTCCAGTCGCATCGAGGCTGCTGTCGACGAACATTGTGCTTGTCTGTGGTTAATATTTAAACAGACGTGCAACTGAACGGTGTTTTACAACACTGCACGATCCTCTTCCCACACTCGTAAATCATGCGTCCTACTTCTTAATTGACATGTTTATTGGTTACCACCTACTTCGATAGATTTGTAACATTCTTGAAGGTGTGTGAAAATAGTCTACTGCTAGCATGCTTCTTTCGTCCATTTCTACAGGTTGCAGTGGTAAGTTAGTTCATTCCACTTGTAAGAAAATGTCATCCAACGTGATAAAAAGTTCGCCCTTCGTCGTTATTACAAGACGAAGTGTCCTGCCATTTGTCAAGACCTGCGAAAGGCAACGGTTCTGTCAGTTCTTGGCGTGCTGTTCGAGGTCTGCCGCGTTTCTACCAAATACTCGTCATTCATCCAGTCTTTTCCAGTAGCGCTCTTGGTTTGCACCTTCCCACGCTCAAGATTGCGTTCACACGCGTCGCAATTGAGCTTCGAATTTCAGTTCACATCAGTTGCATACTTGGAACCGGAAGCCTCTGCGTAAGCCACAACAAATACTTCGCATCGTATCACAGGTGTACACTTTCCATTCAGTACGCTTCTGATCAACACTGCCGGCCAGCCCTGGTGCGCGAAGGGAACAATGGGACGTACCCGAAGCGAAACGATGTTTCGTCGTCACGACGCGGTCCCACAAAAGAAACTCGTTTTTGCCTGCTTTGGCGTGCTTGAATTGACGCGGGCCATAGCTAATCCATTGTGAATTGCCGTTAGCAATCTCTTCCAGCTGCCATTGTTATTGAAACTAGTTGCGAACGTGAAATGACACTGTAAAAGTAAGGAGAAAACTCGGGAATAGTTACGCTGTTCATTTCTCAGTTATGGTTTCGCAAATGTAAAGTGTAGAAGAATTTTACGTGGGAAACAATGCTTCGTGAGAACGCAAATTGTCAAAACAGTCATAACGACACCTTTATCAGCTTGCTGTGACCTTTTGTGTGAACACACGTAGCTAATTTTCCATAAACTTTTTTAAACGCAAATATAGAAGAAGATGTGTAGCAAACAACTCATATATACCGATTTAATCCTTGTGGTGAGACTACAGCATATGTATTAACATTGATGTTCGTGGGTGGCTGACGTTACCTGGCGATTTACTTGTGAACGATGCTTTGTAACTTGCCTGCCATGGTGCAGTCTCAAGCTTGGACCCACGCACTTTTTACAAAATTGTCAACTATGTTTCAAAATTCTAACAAACTGATACTGAAAAATGTTATAACTGCTGTTGCAATTGTAATTGATTGTTTCCGCCTCTTTGCAAAATGTTTTTTACATATTTGTCTGCTGCCTTGGTTCTTTATTGTCCGACGTAAAGTAACCACGAATGTTACGACTAATGCCTTCTTGCTGAAAATCACCGTGACCACGGTAAAGATGTAAGAAATCGCAACTGTTGTGGAAAAACTGTTCATACGTGTTTAAGATGCCTGGATCAAAGTTTTTGAAGGGGTAATGCGCACTCTGTATTCCAAAAACATTTTAGACTACAAAATAATGAAGTAATGTGAGTGTATGCTGTTGAAAAATATGTGCAAAAAGTAAGAGCCGTTAGAGATTGTGCGCGCGTTAAGTTCACATTCATAAAAGGGTTCCACCGTTGCTGAAGTACGTGGTAGAGTTCAGGTATACTGAAAAGAAGAAAATAGTATTTCTGTATGTGGTAAATATATGGAAGCTCTCAACACGAATGCGTTCGTTTTTGTTTTCGTTCCGATCAGTGTCGCACGCATCGCCTTCAGTAGTTGGTGTTATTCAGATCAGACAGCTCTCTATAAAGTTAAATTTATAATTCATGTACATCGCTGATGTGGCACCTAACCTCACCTAACCTATCTAAAACCATCTTGATGTGCCAGCCGCACCGTTGCACAGCAATAGAATATCCCTGAATTCGAATCCAAATAATTTTTGTAACGTTTGCTTAAAAGGAAATACAGTACATTAGAAAGTACCGTAATACGCAAAAGGACTTTTATCAACAGATATGCGATGGTCAATAATAACCATGAGTGACACAGTGCAATAGCACTCCATGAGAAAAAAAGTTGATCTTGTTTGCGTCACATCTTCATCAGTTTTTCAGTCTTGTTGATAGCAAGAAGTCGAGAAATTATCAACATCCCACTAGCTTCGAACCAGACGCTTTGAGTAGTTAGCGTCTGTTGATTAACGCCTTGGCACTTCAAACAGCTAGTGAAGGATACATTGATAAAGGCATTTTTGACATTTGGGGTGTAATAGAAAGAGCTGTTTTTTAATCAGTGTTATGTGGTGGACTTTGCAACGTTTTTTTGACGGCTGACTGAAAACAACCGACAATTTTAAGATCTTTTACTAATGGCAGACCCTGTCTCGTCGCCTGAAATGAATGTTTGTTTGTTGTGCTCTGCTTGGGCTAATTTTGCCGTATGCACCATGTTATGGTTTGTTTTTCGTCCAGGATCGCCACGTGACTGACTGAAATAATTTTGTGCGGGAAGCATTGGCGCTCAAGAGTGAAAAACACGAATTTACTTGAACAAATCTTTTTTATAGTGGCGAAGATAGCCCAAATTTTTTTTGGGCCAAACTGCTTGGCTTGAGGCAAGCCACCGTATTTTTGTTTGGGACGCCGTTTCTCAAAGCACAAAATGACTAGATATGCTAAAAAATTTGGGGGGCATGACCCCCCGGACCTTCCCTCACTGCACCTATGTCGCCATTCGTTAGTTGTTTTCCAATAAATTGCTAGTTACACTTGTTTGTTACTTAAAAGGGAAAAACATAGCGCATGCAATAAAAAAAAGAAAAATAAAATACCATCGTTGGAAACGAAAAATGAATTAACTACAGTTAAACGAGGGGACAAAGAAAGACAAGAATTCAAAAAGAAGGGGCAGGCAATGTCAGCAGAAGACAAAAAGGTAAACTAAGCAAGAAGAGCGCATGGACGCGTGTAGGAAACTACAAATAAAATGCTTAATTAACCATAAAAATTTTGGACTAGTGATATCACCGAATGAGCTGCGAAGAGGAAGAAGTTGTTAATATCAGATTTGTTGAACTACCTTCATGTGGTAAAGTTTTATTGCGAGATATCCGTTCAGCACCTTTCGTATCGTTATCCACTGATTTTTAACTTCGTTATCAAATCATAATATTTGAGCGTGGTGGTGTTTGCCTGAGCCACTGTCTTTTATGTCATAAAGCGTTGCTTGCTAGTCTTTTTCCGGCACTGGCATTGCACCTGGCAGCGCTCATGAACACGCCGCATAAATTCTGAGCGCAAGCAAAGCGCCAATCTTTGACAACCAGGTCCTTGACTGAAGCACTTAACCTAGGCACCGATCAAACCATCTACCGTACCTACAAAGAGCTTTTCGTACGTTTTCTGTTCACCAGAGTAGTTGAAACGTTTCACCACTGCATTGTGTTGTTTGGTTTAAGCTTCAAGTCCATATCGGAAGACTGCGTCTTAAATTGCTTCCTGAAACAAGGCCGGCAGTCTGCTGCAGAAAGAAGCATGTTATTGTTTTTCGGCCGTTGGGTTTGACTTTTCCAGCTAGAAAATTGTATCTACTCAGTGATGCATGACAAAAGACTTTTGTGTATGGTTGAAGTTCCTGTAATCAACCGGCCGCAGATTACTTTTTTGGATTTTACGTTTATTGGAATGCAATAACGAAGTGATAGGACTATGATGCTCAATGTTTCAGTTGACGGTTTCGATGTACTTTGAGACATCGATCATCCAACATAAAGAATTGGTCTTTACTGTCCACTATGTCATATTTTATTGTCTAAACAGAAAGTAGATCTTCTCCGCCTAATGTTTAAGTTGCTAGTTCATACTTCAGTTTTTCTCAATTACCCACACCTGGTATTGCTTATACCTTGCTTGCTTCTGAAAGAGATTACATTAATTTTTCACATTTGCTGGTTTCATACGTTCTGTGTCTTATTGATTTCAGTTCCGCTTTTTCATCGCAACAAACTGAACCGTTACTGTAACAATGGAGAGTTGTTTTGTTGTCCTGCAGTTGTTGTTTGGTATAAGGGGTGTTTGTTGAATGTATTTTTGTTAAGCCACGCATGGATTTACTTGCGCTGCAGCGGTGCTTGTAAGTAAAACCATTAGCGTGTGGTCATTTGCACGCACTTGTTTTTGCCACAAGCGCTCTGCTATTTGCGATTATTTTACCGAACATGTTAGCCAAAGTTCTTGGTTGTTATCTGCAGCATTTCTCTTGTGCCGCCAAAATAAGAAGGTGCCTACTGCCTACCAAACCCTGTGACAAGCTGATGTCTTCAAAACGATAGCATGATTTTATGCCTGCTATTGTGGTGAAAATTATAAAATGCGTTTTGTGTTGATCTTCTGCGTGTATTGCTTCATTGAGCTGCACGTTGATGATTTTTATTATTTTTTGTTGATTTTTTGATAATTCCCATACGTCTCTATTTTACTTTGTGTGAAAAGGTAAACGATATGTGGAAGGAAAAGGTCTCATTCTCAAAAGTTTGGGACAATAAAAGATTCTCGCTCGCATAAAATTAGCTTTGTTTGAAATAGCGTAATAAAGTTTTCGCCTTGCTCTTCAACGAACGTCATAACGAAGCAAACGCAGTCATGATTTGAAACAATGGCAGTGGATTTTCGTGCGCTTTGATCATTATTTCGTTTTATGCTATTTGCTTGCTACCGTTCTTGGAGCTGGAGTGGGTTGTCTGACGAGACCAAAATGTAATAGTTATTACTTCGAGTGCATGCCATTGTTTATTCTCCATTAATTGCGTTTAAAACATGTAGTCTCTGTGCAAAAGTGATAGAGTAATGGACAAAGAGGTGTTCGTGCAAAGCCTGGTATTACAGCTTAAAAGTGACGTAAGTGCTGTTTGCAGCACACTGAGAAATAAGCGTATAAGTGAAGGTTTGTACATGCGATTTTATCAGAATTCCGCATTTTTCGTTGTTGCTGCAAGTGTTGTCATTGTCAAAGCCCTGTATATTTCATATGAAGATTTACTTCATGTTTTATGCTTTGTTTTATATTGCTGTTTTTTACTTGGAGGAAGGTACAATCGACTAACTGATAGCAAAAGCTCTTCATCTTAACCAAGAATTCAAACAATATCGTTGCAGCTCAGTCGCCAGCTGTGTGAACGTAAAACGTCCGTGTGTTGATTGATGTGCGCGAAGCATTCTGCCTTATTTTTGAATCGGCGTTGGATTCACCGGCTGTTAGCGATTCGTGCATATGCTGTGTTTTCCGGAGTACCACATCGTCATTCGCGCTCCAAAGTGGTGTCGGTGGTAGTTCCTGGTTCGGACGGTTGTTGACGGGCTACACGAGCCCCGTCAAACGGGGACGTAATATCCACGGTAACTGCAACGCTGCTGCGTTTCGCGCTTCAGTTACAATCTTCGGACGCGATCGCGTGTAAAAATTGCTCGCCTTACCGCGTCGTATGGTCGTATGCGCGTGCCAGTGAAAAGCGGCTTGCGTTTAAGCTGACAAAACCCAAAATTCCGCGGTCGTGCGGCGCATGACCAAGTGTTGTTGCGTTCACCGTGTGTGATTTCGCTGTTGGTTGACAACTGCAGAAATGGTGGCGTAGGGGTTCGTGGTCGATTACTTCACCAGTCTTGGCCTTGAAAACGTGCTACTGTATAAGCAAACTTTTGAAAATTACTAAGTATCCTAGTGCCCGTATAACAAGAACTGTAAGCTATCTAACACGTTATGACTTCTAAAGATTAGTCATACAAAACAGCACCAAGCTGAAATATCTCACGGATACGTTTAATCGTAGCAGTACTAATAAAATTTTCTCTGTGCTTGAAATTTGAAGGCAGTTGCTTATCAGTGGTGGTGGAATTTGATGACGGTGGAGTAAAGTTGTTAAAATCTTCTTTGCCTGAGGTGGACCATTTTCATTTAATGAATGCTACTGATTCTAATAGCCTTAAGCATTTCGTCACAATTTATGCCCATTACGCGGTCAGTGAGGATTTACCGTCTAAGTTCGATCCAAAGACCCAAGTATACTTTTGTGCTTTTGACAAGGAGTGGTGTTTGAGAATGAGTGGTGTTGCCGTACACGGTTGTCTTTTTCTATTGTGCTGAACCTTATATTGCTATTTTCAGTGTTCCGTGACTGGTCGGGGAAAAGAAAGTTCGTGTTTCACCTAGTGGACCGCTATACATTTTTACCCCATTTTTTTGCACGACAAACATGTAAATTTTCAGCAAACATATTTGATTCGTGGCAGCGTCATATAGTTGTATGGTACAGAATTGGAAAGAAAATAACAAAAGTCCTACTTCATAAATACGCACATTAATTAAATGTCAATTTTAATACTGCTTGACACTACACTTCAAGCGTAAATTTGAACATACATGGTGGTTTAATTGTTGCGGCAGAAAACTTGTGCTAACAGTCATTGTTTCAAATTTGTTTTATCTTGATTTTATATCTGTGGGAAAACTTACGTCGATTAAGTGGAGTTTGATTGTTGAAATCTACATAATTTCATCTATTTGAATAAGAGCTGATGATGCCTGCATAGTAGGTGCAGTATGTAATCTGATAAGATCGTAGTGTTTGATTCTTAGCTGCGAAAGGATTCCTTTCGATAGACGTTATTTCCGCGCGTTTAGAAAAGTCTGAATAGCCAAGGATAGCCAGTACAACAAATCAGGAAGTAGAAAAACATAAACTGGTTTTGGTGCTTGATTGATTTGATTTAAAAAAAAGGCTTATTTGTTTTCACGTTGCAAATTAGTGTAGATTAACTGCATGATTTATACTGATTTTGAATGGAAGTGCTGTCAATCGTTGGAGCAAACAAGTAATAAATTTGGTAGTATTCAAGTACGTACTCTCCACAGTGGGGATAAGTAAGGAATCGATCAGTAAATTTGTAATAGGAAATCGATGCCACGTAAAATTACGCATCCTCAGTCCTGAAAATTGCAAGCAAAGCTTACGTGTGATAAGTCGATTCACCTCTAACAGCACAGTCGATGTTCCACTAGTTGTTATTTTCTGTTCCTACTTTCGTAACACGGGTTTAGCAATTTTGAAACCATAGTTAAACAAGCATTTATCCGGAAGCCAACAAAGCAAGGAATGAAAGTAGATAATTGCCTCGACGAGAATTATCGGGCAGCAGAGCATCAGTTGGCCTTTTAATGCCCGTTGAGTATTTCAGTATTTTTTAGGTTTTTGCTCAGCGTCACCTTAATGGCATTTTCCTCGATCTGCTCAATCTCGTTTCAATCACTTTCTCTTATGTAACGTTGTAAATGGCATAGCAGAACTGATATTGTGTCTTGTGTCAGTTGTACGACGTTGTGGTCTAGAGTCTTGCTAAAACTTACAAAAAGTGAGGATATAAAAGCCTCGAGTTTTTGGCTGTGTACGCACGTGAGGACAGTGTACAAAGGATTTGGGTTGTAAACCGTTTGTTGGGAATAAAAGTTCTAAAATTTTTCTGCAGATTACTTTATTGCGTCCATTATAGAAATTCGTTAGATCGCGTTCGTTGATTTCTTGCTGCAAAGTTTTGATTGTTGTCACGCAGTTGTTTGATTCACGAATGTTTGACATGGTGGTGCGTCGCTTGCAGGCGTCGATCAGTTGCATCATCTACCGCAAACAACAGCATCGTTTCTACGTCAGACAGTGTGTCATGGCGCAGGTTGCGTTTCTGTGATCGCTTCGCCAACGTTCGTTTCTGCTTACGTTGCCGCGGTTGCAAAACGCATTCCGCTTCAATTGTCTGAGGCATGCGATGAAAACAGCGCTTAACTGGAAGTGTGTCGGTCGTCGTCAGTTGCGCACTCTCTGCAAAATGTCTGAAAACAGTCCTTTTGGCGCCCAGCAGTCCTGCCACACTCGCAGCAACCCCATTCCGACCGGTTTCTTTCATGTGTGAATAACTAGCAGCATGAAACGCGACACCAAGAAGGCTTCAGAAATATTTGCAGTTTCCGTCGCGTTAAATAATGAGCAACTTGTACAGCGAGGCTAGGACACTTGAAAATGCCATCGTGGCTATCAGAGTTGATGCTAAATGGCGAATTGGACCGAACGTGATACGCGCCATAGTGGATCCTAAAAACGCTGAGTTTGGTGCGTTAAATGTTTGAAATTCACACATGCACGGACGTTGCATCTGCAAACATATTGTCTGAAATTTACATGCCGTTGTTTTCACTAGAGTACAGTTCAATTGATTCAGCCATTGACTGGAAAGTTATTTCACCGTAAGATACAATGCGCCCCTCGTCGGTGATATATTGTATTGCATGACCTGCGTTAAGTTTCTGATACGACGGAAATTGAGATGTCATAATCAGGGGTTAAAGCAACTTAACTAGTTCTGAGACTTAAGAGTGTTTCAAGTTTATATGATTTCTGTTTCAGCTTCAGATGTAATAACCTCGTTGATAAAGCGTCTCAATTTTCGTGCAGGGCACTACGAGAGAAATGGCCGCCGAGACGCTTAACCAGGTGTGTAGACTACGGTTATTGCGGTTTGTATAGTTTTTCTGTTTGTCATATGTATCTTTCGTTGTTAACCGCAAACATCCGTTGATACAGGGAAGCAATGCGAAGATATCTAAAGGAACGGAATGATCAAACTCTTGTAGTCTTACATGCCAAAGTGGCGCAAAAATCGTACGGCAATGAAAAGCGGTGAGTGATTTTTTGCTTTCTGTTAAACTCTTGGTGAAAACGTCTTCTGAAAAACACTAAAGAAAAGTAGCGTATTCTGTAATAATGTGATCTTAAGGTTTTCACGGACCAGCAGTCGGCAATTTTTTGTATCTTAATTATTTTTTGCAGCGCGTTTTCAAACCGTAATCGTGGATAGCAATACTTCTGAAGTGTGTTGAAAACACTGTGATAATTGGTTTACAGCTTTTTCTGTCCTCCACCGTGCATGTATTTACACGGTCCCGGTTGGAAATATAAGCAAAAACTTTTGGAAGATGAAGATGGCAATCCCGACTCCGGTCAAGTACACGCATTTATCGGTATCGGCAGTAGCGATCAAGAAATGCAGCAGTTGCACTTGGACGGCAAGGTGTGCATTAGGCTTAAGTACACTTGGCAGCTTATTTCTAGCGTGCTATTGCGGTCGCTTGACATGACATCAGCGGGTCATTGGCGTGAACTTGTTGGCGTCACTTTCGTCAAACTAGACACAGTGTAGACCGCCGAGTTACGAGTGGTCACCGCAGCTGTTCCCACAGAGGTTGAAAATAATCTGGTTTTCTGGTCGATCAGGAATCTAAACCTGACACTTCCTCACGTATGCGCGGAGAACTGTTCCAGCGGTTCGCTTTGGTCAAGTTTGCGGCGTATGTTCTTCAACATTTGGCGAACAGAAGTGAAACCTGGTAAACCTGTGTTTGGTTAGGTTTAACCTTCCTGAGTAAATGTGCTTCGTAACAGGCTCCAAGATATTTAAGACATTCCCTGCGGGTTTTGCGGTATGCAAGTATAGCAAGACATCTAATGCTGCAGCCGTACTTGGTCTTGTACAAGTAGCTGAGATCCCTTTTGCGCAAGTACTAACAACAGAATGACAGGCAAACTTACAATCCCCGATATCCGCTGCAACGGAAATCGCAGTTGCAGGCGTGTAGAACTAAATGAGCAATTCATAGTTCTGAAGATGGTGTACAACAGCTATGTCCAAGCGAATTTGCTTACTGAGCCTAAAATTATGTCACTACCTTAAACCAGGGCCGCACATTGAATGACATGTTAATGAAGGTCGGACATTGAATGACTTACTTTGATCTTAGCAAAATAAGCTAATGTACTGAAAGGGTTCCTATCCTACTGCAATGGTAACGACTGTTTGGCACCTTTAACCACTCCATAAGTGTGATTTCATAGGCAAGTTTGGTGCCAATGGAGCAAGGGTAGAAATAAAAAACTAGTAAAAATTTTTGCACCAAGGTGTCAGTGGACATACGGAAATCTCCAAGCACCCAGTACAGTCGTATTAAAGTGGCATTGGGGACCACGTACATCAAAAATGTCCAATTATAAATTATCAAAAGAAGGACAGATTGTCAGTATATAGGCTACTTAATGCTACAGCTAAAACCTAAACTGGGCCGCATGCGGCCCGCGGGTTGGGCATAGCTGATGTACAACAACGATTGGATCGACTTATGACATACCGTACCATTGATACTATTTGGCTTCACAATTTATTTGTCGAATGCGAGGTAAGGCAAGGAGGTTTCCCCCACTTCAGTTTTACCTTCAGCTAAAACTGGGAGAACCGGAGAAAACGGGAAAAACTTGATTTATTGTCTTACAGCAGGTTCTGTCTCTTCAACGCCCAACCATTTATTGCACAAGTTCAGCAACTTATACGCTGCATTGCACGTAACTCAAATCGTTGCAGTGCAGCAACGTTACGATTAAAACTAAGCTGGTTACTTTTCGGTGACGTTAGCTGCAGCACTAGTATAACTAAAGAACTTAAAGAACATGCCCTTGTCTACAATGTCTGGGCTGATGTTCAGAAACGTGTATACCGGTAAAATGTGATAAACGTAACTATGGCCACAAATAATCGCGCAGTCGGCCTCCAGGCAGCACCCAACTGTGCAGGATGTCACGGTCTGTGTTTGTATATGACCATGGTTCAAAAACACATTACCAAAAAAATAAAAATATGATTGAAATCACTACCTATAGTTAATATGTTGCACTTTGCTTGTGTCACGCCCAAACTTATAATCGTTTGTGTCACGCCCAAAGAGATAATCGTCTTTTTTTTCGAAGCGGAGTCGGAAATTTTCTGTATTGCTCAAGTTTGTAATACAACCATGCCTGGTATAATATTCCTGAACAAGCAGGTGACTGACTGGGACATGACCCCAAAAAATGAGATTTTGGTTCAATGTACAGTACTTGACAACATAAAGCCTCATCGGTTTTGCTGTGATACGTTTCCGTCTCGATGTGACGCAGTGGTGTAAGCGTTTGCTTTTTGACCATGACCTATGTTTTCGAAACGGTGTAGTAGCTAGCAAGGTTGCCAGATTGGCCTTCTTCAGGCCAAACTTCAGAAATTTGACCTCTTGCAAGTTGGTTGGCCTACAAAATTTTAGTTGGCCTTTTGGCCTTTGTTTGGCTTCATCTCAAATTGGCTGGCCTTAAAGAATTTGTTTGACTTTTTGGCTTTTTTGGCCTTTTTACGCTGAAATAGATTCTTTTGAAGGAAAATATTACTATTCCATTTTTTCGGGAACACATTTGCAAAATTTTTGTGATAAATGCTGTATTAGACGCCCGCATTCTGTTACTAGTAATATTTGAGGGATACTAGATTCGAAATTAAGCTGTGGCGTAACCACTGGAAATGTGTGCACTCACTGCACTGTGTAGTGTGTTGTATAAGCTCTAAGCAAACTCAACGCTTGCAGACAGGTCTGCGTCTCCGCGATAAAAATGCGACAATGACGTCGAAGTGGAAGGGCTCTTATGATTCTGGTCGTCAGTACAGGAGTTACTGGCAGACGACTTTTGTATGGGCGCAGAAAGCTACTGATGGATCAGTTTGCAAACTGTGATGCCACTTTACCCAAAGTGTACAATTTCACAAACCATGAAATATCAAGGAAGATCAGTGCTCCAGTACAAACCCAAGCAAGATTTAATCTTAATTTTGAAGAAAAATTATTATGATATGCTTGCAATTTAGATGTTTTTGTGACAAAGGAATGGCAATACCGCAAGTAAAATTGTTTTTTTCTGGGGCTGTAAACAATCGATTTGACCTTTTTCTGGCATTTTTTAGCGTTTGACTTTTTATTGAAATTTTCATCTGGCAACCCTGGAAGCTAGCTTCCATGTGCTTCCACCTGACACCCATTCCTTCCAGTATACTGCCATATCCAGCGGAAATACGTATTCGTCTCGGCGTTGCTTCCATACCCTGTTTAACTTTGTACGCATATGCGGTTAACGGGTGTTATCAGCTCCATTTGTCGGTTAGACCCTATTGCTGTGGAGAGGCAAGCGGTTGTCTGAATTTTACATTGTATATTCTTACGATTCGACTTGATCCGCCCTAAACTTACGGAACGAGCACCACATGTACTTTGAAAACTTGATGGGATGCTGCGTCGTATGCTAGAGTGGTGGTTGCAAAAATTTACCAACGTGTAAATAATGTTCACAGTGGTGTAAGACGGAAGAGGGCTCAGTGCTAGAAAACAACCTGCTTGAGGTTACACGAGTGGCAAATAAGTTCGAGGGGTAAAAGTTCAAAGTACTCACGGTTGTCATATCAAGACATTTTTATGCAACGAAAACATCGGGCAAAATTATACTTTTATTGTTCGCAAGTTTGGCGGGTTACGACAGTTCTCTACCTTTTTATATATTCGTGTGGCTGTTACGATTAGCTTTTTGTAGATTTATAAAACAAATGTATGTTGGGCTGAAAGTAGAGGTTTAAGTGCAGACATCTTTCACCGTCCCACCCCAAGTTTATGTAAACCACGTTACTATGGCAGCGTTTTTTTGCCGTGCGTTTGCACGCGCTAAGCGATGGAGTTGTGCGACATTAGGATTGAAGACTTGGTTGAGTGGAAACCTCGTGTGTGGTGCAACGTTGGCGGGCTTTGCCCGACGGGGTCGTCGACTTGTTATAACCGACAACATAAATCCCGGTGGCGCGCGAACGAAGCGATATTCTGTTGTGACAAGCGTCGAGTTAGCGTTTGATTTACGCGCGGTGACTGTCCTGCTTCTTGTGCTGAAGCTGTTGCTGTGACATGCAGAACGACTTTTGCAGTAGCATTCTTTATCGTTTCTTGCGACCAATCCTTTGATTTTGTGGAACGTTGCTTGGTTATTGCTGTTTATGATTTACATTTGCAGGTAGGCGACTTAAATGTGTTGTATAAACCATTTGCACATAATACATGTTACATGGACCATGCGTCTTATTCACTTTAAAGTTTAAATCCTTGTCAGTGTGCAGATTACTGATCGTATATGAAGTGGAGGGAAACATTCGTCAGTCCAAGTTTAAAGGGTTTGGGATAAATGCTGCAATAAACAGAATCATATGCTGGGTTGTGGCAATGGTTTTGTGTGAGTTTTTCAATGAAACAACTTGGTTAATTGTGAACAATTTAGAGTAAGTGAGCGTAGATGTCAAACGTTCCTTGACAATGGAAGATGTGATAGTGAAAAAACTTCTGACGACACATTTTACTGTTAGTTTTGCTCGTTAGCACCGTTCCCCAAAGTTCAGAATTGTCGCATTTTGTGGACATTCAAATCTCTCCTAACCAGCACCTTGCGCTGTATCCACTAACTTTCGCAAACAACACCTTGGTATGAACGGAGCTAGGTCAACGCTTCCAGATAAGCATGAACTGGCAACCACTGCTTGCACTGGGTATTCCATCTAAAACTTCTGGTACAACACAAGCCTACGACTTGCCTGATGACTTTTAGTCCCGTTCAGAGTTATAAGAAATCATCATTGATCAGTTGACCTGTATTGGGTTGTAGTGGTTTCGAGCTTCTGCGCATCTGTGGCTTGTACCGCCGCCGCCACATCACGAAGCGCATCTAGTCCCAGCTATACGCCTGTGCAATTCGATTATTTTAACCCTGCGACCAAAGGGCTATCGCTTTAATTGCATTGCCGTCTGTTTTGTCGTTCTGCGAGAGTACGCGATGCCGCTCAAGAATGACCAAGGCAGCTGCCAGCGATCAGTGATTGCAACCCTTTTCGCAATTATTTTTACCGCGCCGGTGTCAAGCGAATTTCTGGCTTCTGCGAAATTTCTGACCTATTATTTTTTGTCAGCTATTTTGCTTCTCTGATTAAATGAATAAAGTCTGTCGATTACTTTTTTGATGTGTGTTGTAAAAATTAAAGCTTTTGGTTAGATGTCGGATACCCACAACAAGCTACAGTACGGGAATAACTATAACTATTGAAAATTATTGGACTTTGTGTTAAACCTCAATTTTATTTCTTTTACTGACCCTAACCCGACACACTTACCTAAACACTAAACTCTAAGCCCTAATCATCAGTTTTCTCAGCGTATTTGATATGTAGAATAGTACTCTGTGCATGCGTACATGGCGTGAAGTCAGAAATTTCGCTTGACACCGGGTGCCGCCGGAGCTGTTCGCGGCTGCAAGGCAAAGTTGGTTTAAACTCGGCAGAGCCTTGCTGGTTTGAACTGACGACATCACTGACAAAGCTTTCTGGAGAAGAATCGCATCCAGGGTCATAGCAAAAGGGCATTTTCCATGAAAGCATTTTTAATCGAATGCCTTGCACGCTTTCTATCGAAAGAAAAAATCTCAATGAAAGAAAACGAAACTGGAAGAAAGAAAATGTTCGGTTGCACGCCAGTGGTATCCCTGATAGAATTGCTGCATGAAGCAATATATCCGATCGTTATCAATTAGTAGCTCATGGTGGCAAACATTTCGCTGAACACACCACCGCTTTGACCTCATTGAACAATGAACTTCAAACCAACGCGATAACAGTCGCTTGTTGCTTATTAAAAATGCCTTCTCTGGCTCTCACAACCAATCGTAAACGAGGTCGAGAACTCATTGTTACGTGAATTCCAACATGCTTATATCTGCCTTGCTTGGTCAACGTTTTAGATTTGAGAATAACTGGGTGTTTCAGGTTGCTATCGCGCAAATATCACTTTTCTCCGGCGCTTTTAGAGGGAAACAGAAATGTCATTAAAATATGGTCTTCGTTTAACGCAAATTTCACGAAACTTATGGGACAATATAGTTGTTCACTTTGTGTTGTGATTCAGCGGAAGACATTAGTTTCTCTTGTATTCATGTCACATAACATATGATGCGGCATAGTCAAGACAAAGTGCCTGAACTGCATAAAGCAGATTCAAAACCAAATGATGCAGGATGTTCTACACTGGAGCAGGGTTTTTTTAAGGAAAATGTTAGGCACCCGGTATTGATCTGTAGGGACCCAATTTCGCTGATTCTAGGGACCCAATGATAATTTTCTCTGATTCTAGGGACCCGATTTTCAATTCTAGGGACCCGAATCGGGTCCCTAAAACACCTTAAAAACACCTGCAGTAGAGGTTCCCAACCGGGGTGCCATTTGCGGTACTCAAGAGTGCCGCGAGCTAATGCGTTTTTCAATATATCATTAAAAATACTATTTTCAAAATGTAATCAAACATTAAAACAAATTGCTATGGTTTCGCAACTGGGTTCCGTAAAGAATATTTCTCTTGTGTAGGGTGCCGCACGCCTAAAATAGGTGGGAAACACTGTTCTACACTATTGCACTTCCGCGAGTCGATTTTTCCATGAAAAACGCTCACACGTTACAGTCACCAAAATACGATTTGGGGGATGCATTGTGCAGTTTCAATGTTTAGATGCTGCAGAAGGTGGTGATGTCGGCAGAGTAAAAAATAAGCTTCCTGAGCACAATTTGCGCGCATGGATTTATAAAATGATTGACTTCAAGCGTATACAAAAACCTTGGGTCTGCACTGAACAGGGTTAATGTAAAAAAAATTTGACCCAAAAAGACCCACCCGGGTTTTTTTGAAAAAGCCCACTTAAAAAAAAAACAATAAAACCCACTCTTTACTTTTCCTTTGAAAAATCCACGATGACGTAAAAAGTAAAATGAGCAGCACATTTGCACAGTTAATTGTAATTTTTTTTAAATCAAACAAAACGAATAGTAACGAAATTTGTAGGATTGAAGGACTTGAAGAAAAAAGAATAATTCGAACAGTTTGAGTAAATTTTAATGGTTATCTTCTTCAGTTCTGTTAAATCAGAACGTTTTAACCAATTTGTCTGCCTTCTCTACACCTAAACTTTTTCTGATGTTGGATCATACCGAATCATATGTTGAAAAAATACACTTTATAGATGCTGAAGTAGCAGGGCATGCACATGAACTTGACGTGAAAATGCAGAGGTTGTGTGGGAGTGGAAAAAAGATGGGGTACATTTCTTTACCCTCAATTTTGAATGCCATAATAGGTATAACAAGTTATCAATGTGTAGTTCTGAAAATGGTGATATTGCATGATGCAATAAAAACAATTCAGAATGAGTTTTTTCTTAAAAAAAATAACGAAAACCTGTTTCTTTTAAAAAATAAACAAAAAACGTTTTGTTTGAAAAAGAAAACAAAAGAAACAGGTGGGTTGTTTTTTTTTAAACCGGGTTTTTCTCAACCCTGGCACTGAATAAGTCGATGGTAATTTTGAGCAAACGTTCGAAAGGTTACGATGATTTTTTCTGTGTTCAGAACTTCTGCACGGCTAAAACACTATACATATCGGACACCGACAAGCGGAAACACTTCATGCTCAACGTGAAGATGTTCTTCGGATCTGGGGCTGATGTAGGTCAGTTTCACAGCAAACGGATCAAAGTAATCAGCAAACCTTCTAAAAAGAAGCAGTCACTTAAAAATGCAGATTGTAAGTTTTATTTTCACCGTGTTTGTGTGTACTGTTAGTATGGTGCGGATTACTTGCGAGCGTTTATAGCATGGGCCGAAAAACTGCATGTACAGTAGTTCATTTGTTAGACTTAGGTACCGTGGTTGATTAGGATTATATGAATAGTATCAGGGAAAATCAAAGCGTCCAACCTGTGTGCCTCCGTTACTTTTGAGTTGTGTTTTACCAATTTGCATCACATCACGTTCATTTCACATGCAAGCTTGCATCGAGTTTCTTTCTGCATGTAATTTAACGCCATGGGCGTTTGTCCAGATGACGCACAGACAAAACGTTCTGAAGCTAGAAACACACTGCTTGCACAACAGCCCCGCGCTGGGCAGATCCTTTTACTGGCGATCATCCTCGGTTCTGCTACGGTTAACTGCTCTGTAAAGTTGATTATGGGTCAAACAGGAAAATCGGTTTTGCTTTGTGTGTCATCTTGACCTCAGCATTGTCATGCACAATGCTTCGGGTTAACGGGTCTGTAACTTAAGACCACACTCACTTTGACACGACGAGCATAAATATTTTGGTCCTACACAAAATACTTTTCTTGAAGCTGCTGTTCGCGTTTCTCTATGAGAAGAAAACCTGGTCACCTTGAAGCAGTGAAGTCAGATTGCTTTTGCAGTGTGTCACAAAATGGAGTACGAGACCTTATTGTAGGTTCCGATTGAATTATGTGCGTGATGCGTAGCGTCACCCTTTCGCCAACACACCACCTGCAAAACGAGATTTTACAATGTTCTTGAAAAGGTACATCCATACGAGCAACTTCGTTTAAATTTCTTGGTGCTTGTGGTTTTTGATATCTTCAGTAGCCGATGGAGTGGCTTGTGCTGTTAGTGTTCAAGGGTTTTAAACAGGGGTACAAGAACTTATGAAATTGAAATCTGCGGTACATATAGTTACTCCACCATGTAAAACTGGTCAGTAGGCAGGAGTTGGTTCGTTGTTCCACTTGCTCTAGTACAGCAAGACGGTGCACAGTGGCCCGATCCAACAAAGCCGCATTTTCTGACTTGGAAGTTAAGAAAATGCGCCAAGGTTGCAAGCGCAACTCCCTTGTCCTATTTCGAAATTTTGCAACCGCTCGCAACAGCGTTCCAACACTTATGCTTGTCAAGAGGCATGGCAGTCACTGGAGCAATAGATTTTCAGTACATATAAAAGCTTTTAAATGTGAGTTAAAACCTTCCCAGTGAAAAGGATTTCGTTTCATAAAAAATATGCTGCAGCCCAGTTTGAAACTTCTACACATTCCCAGCACCTTCGGGACTTTTACGGCGGAACTGTTTTTACTTTTTATGTTTTAGCACTCTGGCACCATCAAGCTGAACGCTTGCTGGTGTATTCCTTTTTGTCAATATGGCCATCGCAGTTCTTATTGTGTTCGTAACAGGCGATTCGGTTGAACTCTTTCGCCACATCACAGTGAGCCTACCTTGTTAGAACCGCAGCGCAGGAACTCAACATGGTTTCGTTTCATCGGCGATCCAAATGCACGGGCGATGATTGCCTTATGAGGTGATGACAGACTTTGATGTTTTTCGCAGTGTGCATCGCTTCCGGGACGAAGGTCGCCTTATTCAATCGTCTGCGATCACAAACAGTCAGCACAAGATACCTACACGTGGAAAAGGGCAACTTTCACGCGAGTTCTGTGCAGTGGGGTTGTTTCGCTATTCACCTTTGTAAGTAAAAGCTTCGGCTTGATCTGTATGGTTTTCCAAACAACTTGAATCTATCTGTCGACATCGCCTGGGTAGTTGGTTTTAATTTTAGTGCCGCTTTCGTTTGCTTGCGTTCAAACCTTTCGCTTTCGGAAGTTGCCTTTGTCTTTCACCACTAGATGTGCAATGGGGTAGGGAAAAGCTCTTTGGGGTATGCGCGCTTGGCCGGAAACGACGTGTTTGCGATTTCGGGCCGATCGACGATGCGAGCTCACTGACCGTTTCTTGCCGCATCAGTGCTTCCTGGTATGACCGTCATTTCAAAGCTTTCACTGGCGCTGAAAGGCAGCTTAGGCGGTACCCTATTAGATTGGTCGGTGGACGATGCGTGGCCGCGTGCCGCTCGACCGACAGGCAAGTTTTGCTCTTTGATGTTGATCGGCACGGTTTTCGATGCGCTTAGCTGTTTTGCTACTCGTGATCGCATCGCAGGATGTGCTGCTAATTACTTCGAACCTGTGAAAGACAAGGCACATCCTCCGCCTCTAGAGTAAAATGACGTTTGTGGGCTCTTTGCTGTTTTTTTCATCATATTCGCTGAAGTCTTGCTGCGTTCGGAAACCAGGTGTTGAAAATTGTCGCGAGGAAACGGTGACTAGGCCCGTGTTGCTCAGCGTCGCTTTCGTGAGAAACAAGTAATGGCGTCTCGCACAGCGTTGTGAGACACGCGAAGCTGTAATGCAAGATCTTCCGGCGAAAAATTCGATCTGATTCGGTGAAATTCATGATCTAACGCAGTTACGGTCCGAAGACGTGATACAGCAAATTATATCACAGGGTCAGCTACGTATTAGTTTAGGCGAAAGGTCATTCGTGTTCATTTTCGTCAACGACTTTACAGCTTTCACATCACAGTTGCGAAGATTGACCAGCTTCGCATTAGGCCCTGTTTATGTACTTGCAGCGCGACTACAGGTTCAGTTTGGTTGTACTGCCAAAAATCCCGGTGTTGCCCGCGCTAATCCGTCGCAAACGGAAACGATAGATGTCACACTGAAGGGATTTTTTTCCTTCAAGTGTCGTGCTTGTCCAGCTTTTAGGGCGCAGCTTCTTCGGAGTCAAGGTTAAAGGATGTTGTTTACGTGTAAGCTCGGACTTGTGCGGGTCGTCCAGTCTAGACCTATACGTGTGAACGATATCCACAGCGTGATTGTTTGTTCACCCATGCGAAGAGTTCCTGACGATTTTAGTCTGGCCGCCATGCAAGTTGACCGTACTAGTTTTCAATGCAGGTCTCTGTCCGCGGTGGTTAGTTGGTAAACAATGTAAGCTTTTTTCTCGGGCCAAGTGCTATAATCGCCTGTAATTGGTATTAAGTCGTTGAATGTGACAGAGCGGACACCTGTTGATACTTCTGCTTTATCGCTCTTACGAAGAAAGGCCGCCGATTGCGATCGAATAAATTATCCTTTTGTGCGACACCGGAATTAATAAGAATAATTTAAACTCGTCGCTCGCCCGTTGCCGAGATACGACGTGACGTCACCGCGGCGTGAGAACGGCGTTCCTCGCACAGCAGACGTCGCTTGTGAACGTTTTCCTGAGATCTTGGGGCGTGTGTCGTGAAGCCGCGTTGTAATTCAACGACTGCTTTTATCCGCTTTGGCCAATTCCTGTGGGAATTGTTTCTGTCACTAGATTGTGGCGATATACGTTGGAGGTGGTCGTGCAGTTGACGCGCGATGCTGTGAGAGTTCAAGTCAATGTGCAAGTGTTCACCTCAAAACGTGGCAAGTGGTTGTTGGCCGATTTCGTGCATTGAAAACATATGGCCGCCTTGATGCCAGCAAAGCGTAGACTGGAATTTTAAACCATTGCTCAGTTCACTAATGCACCCGTGTTAGAAAGATATCTAAGCGAGGTTTGTTGAAAAGAGTAATAGTTCTGAAGTGGTGACCATCCCAGGTTTGAAGTAAATTTGACGTTAAGCTTAATTAGTTACGAAGCTGGAATGAGACGTTTTTAAACTTTTATGTCGATGTGAACCGCCCGTGACTTTTTTGCTGTATGGAACGTTGTGCCGACCTGTTATATACAGTTTTCTTTTTCATGCAGTGGATGACGATGAATCAGAATCGGAAGAATTCTCGGTCATGGACGGTTACATCCATTACGGCCAAACAGTCAAGCTCGTTTGTTCCAACACCGGAATGGCGTTACCCAGGCTTATCATTCGCAAGGTTCGAGAAAACGTGCCTGTTATTGATTTGGATGCATGGACGTTTCTCAACGTTTCATTCGCTTAGTTCTGCTGCGCCTAAACGCCAACTCTTTAACGGTCGTGTTTGAATAAAACCGCCACCAACTGCAGCAGTAGCCGACTTAGCAGAACGTATCGGACACGGACGCGCAGGTAGAAAAAAGTTTTATGTCATTCTTCACACGATTGGAAGCGAAGCGATTAATGGCTGCACGTCCGCTGTGGACTGTTCACTGCGCAGGGTCATTATTAGGTAAAGTGCGCTTAAACAAGGGTTTTCGCTTTGAAAAAAGAACGTTTGTTCGCGTATTCTCCCATTTGAAACCTGACACTGTCTTAACTGCTGTAATTGACCAGTTTACACCACTGTGGGTTCGTTCCACAAACCGGTTGGTGTTTGTTTAGGACCGCTTGCTTCCTTCAAATTATTCACTGATTTCCCTTTAAATGATCAGAGCGATCAGGTCCGCATCTTGCTGGCACTGTGCGTCGGGTGAGCGCTGTCAGGCTTGCGCCATCCGATGCGTTCATTTTCATGTTCATAGAATGAGCGGTGCATCGTTGCAGTAACTTTCAGATATATGGCTGGTAATGCCAGCAGTTGAGGAGAAATTGTAGCTTTCCCTATGTCACATAAGACTGCAGTCATTGTATGGAATACTGCGTGGCTACTCAACAGGCCAAGGAGTCTGCCGTGGTAACGGTTATTTTGAATACATAATTTGAATAAATAACAAAATGAAAACGATTCAGGTTTTTGTTAAAGATGTGCTGACTTCAGGAATTTTTACGAGGTGTGTGTGCTGCATTTATGAGTGAGACGGAGTAGAGTAAGTTGTGAGGAATACAAAAGCAGTACAGCGATTGTGGATTAAAAAATTAAAGTCATGAGATCTCGACCCGACGACGTCTACAAGAAAGTTTTAAGAAGGATTTGTTGGTGGATGAATGTCAACTTTGGTTGGAGTCGCTGGTGCAGCAGAAAGTAGAATCCCAATTTGGATGGGATAAAAGGTCGGCAAATACATAACTTGATCGGGGATTTTGCAACAAGCGGAAATTTTTATATTGGCAATTAAAATTAACGATAGGTTACTTAATGTGACTTCCGTCTCTGTGATGCGTAGTCGCCATTTTGGTAACTTTCGGTGATCGTTTTAAATCCCGTAATTGCCAACATCACTGCTGCGCTGACTATTTTGGTATAAGCCGCATGTTCTCTAACAGATAATGTTCTGCTTCTTTCCGTGGAACCTTGCATGGTGGCGCTCGCTATGACTCGTGGTCGTGTTTCTGGAGCGAAGTATCGGTTGTTGACGCATAGAAAGTGTGCAAACTCGCGCCGTCCTGTGATAGTAGACGCTTACGTTGAGCAACAGTTCCAGTGACTTTTTTTGGTTAGTTCCCCGTTTTCATTCATGCACCAAGTACTGCGTAGCTACCTTTTGTTTTGTTTGCGCAGGTGGATAAACAAACCGCCATCTTGGACGCTGACGACCCGGTGTCGCAACTTCACAAGTGCGCTTTTTATCTCAAAGATACCGAACGAATGTATTTGTGTTTGTCGCAAGAACGAATTATTCAGTTTCAGGTATGAAAACAGAGGAACTCTGCGTCCTGCTTGTGGTCAGTGGGAAAAGAGCAATCAGTTTGCAGCCTGCTCACAGCGGTGTTTTTTCGTTCAAGCCAACTGCGCCTGGCCCTTGGTTTGCGAGCGAGATGTATTGGGACATCATCTGCTTGAATCTAGACACGCTTCGTATTCTGAGAGAAGTACCTTCTCTCAAGAACTGCATGCTTGCGGTGTGGCCTGTAATTTAGTGATCCGATTTCCTGCTCGTAACTTCTCAGAACCATGGTGTCATGCTGAATACCGCAGGTGCGTGTAACCACTGGTTAGAAAAAAAAGCAACGTCAGGTTGTGCGTGCAGCGCCTTGTCAGACTACATTTAGCAGACATTGTTAGATAGCGCAAAAGCTGGTGGTGGTGTGTCAAGATCTGTATCGATTTAATGTTGTCAGGCTCGGCACGTCCTGTCCATCGACCTGCACCGGGCAATTTTCCTTTTCCTCACTTTGCCAGGATGCGTGGCTAATTTTTTGCGACGGCGCTTTCCTCGACTGCCCGGGATTTCACTTACAAACTCGAGGAGACGAAAAGTGCGTTTCGGTTTTAGGCGACCCCGTGTCCGAAGGAAACGAACAAAGAAATGATAAACGACGGCGCCTCGTGGACGATCATCAGCACGGACAAAGCCGAATACACCTTTTGCGACGGCATGGGTCCCACCGCCGATCCCGTCACACCCGTACCCATCGTACACAGTCTGCAGGTGAGTAACTGCGTAGAAAGTGGGGTTCATGTTTCGGCTGTCTTGTTTACTTCCACGATTTCCTCTGCTTATCACTGTCTTACCGACCAAGCAGCTCGATAGCGCTTATTGAAGGCACCCTTTCCGTATTTCGGTACGGCGCGACGTTACAGGTCTCAGAGCTGATAAAAGGACGTAATTGCTTCTCAAGGAGAGCTTACGCTGCCCGGCATAATGCCGCCTTTCAGCGATTTCGCTTTCGTAATGCTGACATCTCAAAAACAACCGCTTCACGCGATGATAGGTGGCAATGGTTATTGGACGGCATGCCACAAAATGCGATGTCAGCGTGAATTAGACGTTGGTATGCATTTTAGCAGGTTGCAGATATGCGCCGTTCGTGCATTGAAACTGATGTGGTTTCAGGTGAGCTCTAGCGAGTTATGCCTCTCGGCGAAAACCTGGTGTGCGGACTCAGTGCGCTGACGAAGTTTTTCGAACAGGTGCGCCGGGTCTTGGTGGTTCTTAGCTCAGTAAACGTTTCGTCCAAACCAACAACACTTGTCCTGGCAGAGAGTGTGTGAAAATTCCCGAAATTGATAGATGGCTCGTGTTTGTGTACTTGGTGAGTCACTCGAAAACAGTGCTCGCTTCGATAAAGTGGCAACTTAACGCTTGATTAGGTCATTTCGATTGGCGCTGTTCAAACTCAGGTGCTTGCGTGGTTTCTGACATCGCTAACTGAAAATTTGCGCCTCGCCTCGTTCTTCTCGTCACTGTTATCGACGCAACGATGTCGAAGCGCCGTCATCGCCGCATCTCTTCACGGTCAGTTGACAGGTGCGGATGATCGTCTTCGCATCCCCCGACCTGGTGATAGCGGTGGCTGATTCTGTCAGGGGTGTTCCATTAAGATTTGGCCCATCTTTTGCCATTTGCATCGGGTTTTGTTATATTTAGGTTTCGACACCAAGTCGAGAAGGCTTTTTTGTTGTACTACAAACGTCTTGTCCAAAACTCTCGTGTAAAGTTGCCTGTTAACAATATCGTTTCAATCAGAATTTCGCAAAGCAGTATTGAAAGCTGCGGGCTATTATTATATTAACAAAAAGTGACTTTTTTATTAAAATTAAAAATGCCCTACTTTGACCCACTTTACCTGAACTATAAGAGCAACATACATCTTCAGCCAATAGCTAACCACATCACAAGCCAGGCACGATCTTATTGGGATACCTGCCTGAAAGTAACCGCGACAATTCAGTCTCCACCAATGGACAGCGTGCTCCCCCAATTTCACTGCTGTGTTGATTGCAAGTGCGCCAGGATGAGGTTTGGAAGCGGATGCTTGCCCGAGGCAAACGCTTCTCCATATCACATTGCTTGTTTGTGCACATGGAGATAGATGCTTTTTTCTTGGTTTCAAAAATTATTTGATCTAGTATTTCTCTAGCTAGCAAAAAATGTCCGCTATAACATTTTTTGTGGATTGTTTCGTGTGTGGTACATAAACTCTGTAACAGGGGTAGCCTGGATGACCACCCCTGCTCTAATATTCTGCGATGATGTGGTTCAGTTGCTAGGGGAGCGATGAAACAATCAGGATATTATTGATTCTGCCCACATCTATCCTCGGGACACTGCCGCCGTCAAGTAACTCTCAGCCTGAAACCTAACATTGAAAACATCGCAAAAGCGGCCATGCATGTTGCTTTTCCGATATTGTGGATTCGACAACACTGTCAGCAAACGAGTGTTATGTTTCCTCGGTTATATTTTCATGGAGCGAGCAAAATATTTATTTTGATGAAGGCTTTTCGTTGGCACGAGTAAATGTGAGTGTTGGCACCCTTGCGTGGCTGACTCAAGCATGACTGTTGCGAGTGCAGCGCTGAGTCAGTCCCAAGTCAAACTTCAGGCGTCAGAGCGCCAGGCGAAAGCTAACTGCTCGTGTGAAACCTTCCCTGAGCAATTAGGACCCTGCGGCATGGGTTGTACGCGCGGCATCGCTGTAGTCAATCTCTACAAAGTTATGTCGGTTGGTTTGAAATGTATCTTCAACAATCACCAACATATGACCATTGTGTTTCTGTCCTACATATTGACGATTTTCTTGCTTTTCATTGGAACGTGATTGAGGAAATGCGAGTAAGAAAATAATTTTTGCCTGAAAACAGCTTCCTGAGCTTTCGTGGCAAATTGTCTTTCATCGATTGGTGACTCATTTAACAACAATGCTCCTCTTCGCATCTTTCCTTGCTCGGACGCGCTTGCAACGGTTGAGCTCGTGACGCTCCGGAAACGCGCGGTGTTTGGTGTCAGAAAAGTGTGGAGCATCTGCCCCTCGTGATTCTATCGAACTGGCGCTGCTCCACTGACATACAGCTGCATAGAAAGAAAATCGCGTTTATGATTAAGCAACAAAAAATACGACTTATTTCTGCCTTGCACATAAACGGGTAGCATTGGCTTGCTGCCGTTGTGGTCGAAGTGAATCGCCCGTGCTCCACACATGCTAATTGCTTACCCTGACCAAGAATGTCAACATATGGGCTCAGCACCTCGATATGTGTTGGAGCGCGCGTGTCGCAATCTGTCTTCACTGCGTCTACACTTGATTTCAACTGAACGTCGGTATTCTGCCATAAGGTCAACGTCGCGTAGATTCACTGATGTGCCACTCTTACTAGAAGCCCTTCTGTATTCGGTGATAGTTTTACAATTGACAATTCTTTTTACGAAAGCAATCCTCGAACTGTCATCTTGAAGATAAAATTATTGGTTATTTTGACAAAATATCGTTAACTGCGAAATTCACTGGATAGAGACTGTAAGCGTTGTTGAGCGTGTATGTTATGTTTACATGGTTTCAGCGCCACTCAGCAAAACCAGCTGAACCTATCAGGAAATACAGCAAAGCCGTGCTTGATTGCAACTGAAGTATACGATTTGTTAGTACCTGCTTTTGGATGCAGATGACCAATGATTGCTTGTGCCAAATGTGAAGTCAGCTGGTTTTGTTGTGTTTTTGAATAAAGGAAGTATGTGCTGTCAAACGTAAATTCCTACATTTTTCGCATAAGCAGGGATCTAGTGCTAACAAAAGAGGTGTGGGAACGCACCCAGAAACTAGCGATTTTATACTCGTTTTAAAGCAAAATTTGGAAAAGATGTGGGAACGCCGTTCCCACGCGTTCACGCCCCACTTCACACCTGCGCATAAACCAAGATGCGTCGCAATTTTGAAATGCTTCACAGACAAGTTTGCCGGTGTGTGCAAAGCAGCTGGCAATATTTTTGAGATGTGGCTATTTCTGTGTCCAGCCTAGTGCAAAATCCCATTAAGTGTAAACATGTGAAGCGTGGAAGATAAGAACGCGCTGTTTCTTTTCGCAGCTGAATGGAGGAGGCGATGTAGCGATGCTCGAAGTGAATGGCGAAGATTTCAGCCCCAATTTGAAAGTCTGGTTCGGAGAGGTGGAGGCTGAGACGATGTTCAGGTGCACTGATAGCTTGCTGTGCGTTGTTCCTGACATTTCTGCTTTCAGAGAAGGGTGGAAGTGGGTAAAAGAACAAGTGCAGGTAAGCAAAACATGACTCTCGCTTATTCGCGCTCATTGTTGTCTTTTTGTTTCGTTGTCTATTGCTACCAGTCACAGTTGATGTTGTTACGTGAGGGTCTTGTCAAATCGTTTGATGTTTTTCTGATTCAGTCGAGATTTGATGGTTGCATGGTTCTCAGTTTAGTTTCTGAACTTGCTGAAAAGATAGAAGAAATTGCCTGTTGAACTGGTTCTACTTCTATTTTTCTCAATTCGCACTGTCGCCTGGAATACTCGTTTGCAGCAGTTGGTTGTGGATACGTGTTGAGACGGTCGGCATTCTCAGCGTGGAAGCGTTGCATCCATGGCGCTGCTGCCATTTTAACTCAAACTAGGACAAACACTGGTCGTGATCGAATGCGCGATCACGAAGTAACGTGGAGCTGCTCGTGCAGGTGTTGCTATGCTGTTTGCGGCGCCTCTGTGTGAGTTTTGCTGCTTGGAAATGTAGATCAGTTCTTTGCGTAGTAAACTCTATAGCTTCGAGTTTTCTAGTTGAAAACAAACAGAACTTCAAAAGCGTTTAGATTGGAAACGTATGATAGGGAAGTACTGTCCTAGCGATGTGTGTTTGCGAATACTTAAAGCGATTCAATTTTGTAGGTTCCGATAAACTTGGTACGCAATGACGGCATCATTTACGCAACCAATTTAAAGTTCACTTTCACACCCGAAGCGGGGCCGAGGCAACACTGTCCTGCCGCCGTGAATGTCATGAACCCGAACAAAAGACCTGGTACGACGATGCCTCCAACGCCGAGCTCGGAGGACGATCGGCAGCCGGATCTCGAACCTGCCACCCCGGTCAAACGCCCCGCCCTGGACAGTCACGGTCTGCCGGTGGCACCTGAGGTAACTGCAGGACAAACGCAAGTGAACGGCTCCGCGATGACGAACGTGCTGAGAAGCGTTTCCTGATGTTTTTTGGCGCGATCGTGTGGCTTGATTCGACGTGCCAGTTGTCCGCGCGAGGGCGGCAGCTGAGGAAAAGCGAATGATCAGCGTGTGTCGTATACTGGGAGCAGATTTACCGTGATGGAGGACGCGAACGGTTGTGATGGCCGCACTCCGTTTGAATTTTTAATTTGCTGTTATTTGGACGACACCGTTTTCTTTTTTGCAGTTTACGATTTCATATGTTACATGATGATACTGACAGACTTAAAATGGAAAGTTGCCCGAGTGTTCTTTCAAGGTTATAAAAGGAGCTGGCTATAGTTTCAAGAAATGGTGTCGAAACGGGCGTCCGTCTTCATTCCAGGACGGGTGTAGCAGTGATTCTTTCAGTGTATGCTGCTGTTAAACAAACGCCTTGTTTTAAGCCCTCCCTCCTGCGTCAGTACTTTGTAATGCCTGCAGCCGTGCAGAAAATCTTTTAAATGTTTCATACGACTTGCCGTAATTGCTCAGGAATCAACCGAGTCAGTTTCGAAGCCAATAACAGCACTTTCGATGAATAGCAGGTTCTGCTAATGTTCGATTATGCGTTGCCTTTTGCAACAACGGTCCGTACAAAACGCAGACTCGGTTCATTCGGCCTGTTTCTGCGGGATATCGGTATTTCGCGAGCGGAAGTACATCATCCTGGGTTGAAGTTACACTGAAGAGCCTCAGTGATATTCAGTCAATGAAGTTTGATCAAAAGGTTAAGTGTTAGAAATTCGTTACATGCGACTGATGGCGTTCGAATTGCCGTCGGGCAAAATGCAAATATCGCAAAACGTTGGTGTTGCTGTGCGGACTGTTGGGGTCTGATTTCCCACGGCCATTCGTTTCACATTTTTTTTATGTGGGACGAGTTTAGTCGAGGACGTGATCTTTCCAGATCAAATCTTTGAAAACAGCCTCGATCAACCGAAGTGCATTTTACTTTGAAGCCATCCTGGTTTTGAATGAAAATATTGCTAAATGAACGCGATCAGTGGCCAGAAGCTACTTCTTAAAAAATCTGTATCTAACTGGTTCCGGATCGATGGTCGAAGATAAATGTTTAAAATGAAGTTGTTTCGGTTAACAGCAAACCAACCGTTTTTATGTGTACATTTGAAATTATATATTGTTGTTTATGATTGTTTTTGCTGTCGTGCTTGCATGTCTGGATGCAGTATGTCAAAGGCCCCGGATGTACTGGATCTGCAGATGGATTCCAGGTAATTTGCTGTTTTTTGTTTGCCGGTCGTAAGATATTTGCATTTGAATGTAAAGGCTGGAATAAGCGCTAAACCATGAATGCCACGAACGAAAGACAGTTGCATCGGCGAAAAGTCCTGTAGAGCTCTGCACATGAAGAACACTTCACGGCTTTGTGAGTTAGAATGGTCTCACTGTGTATGAGACTAGGAAGTTTTGGCCACCATAAGATTTTTCTAATGGAGTAAACTTGCCAAGTTGTACTATTTCAAGTCATAGACACGGCGCAGTTTGGTTCGGGGGTAAAGCTTAAGTCATATTTCTCCGTCAGCATGACTCTAGGTTGACTGTAAAGAGAGATGTCGATTACCTTACTGGAAATATGTCTTCCTTAGTTTAGCCGGTCCTACTCGTGAAGTATTACTGCTCTACTTCATTCGGAATCATTATACCAATTTGTTGCTTAGTATGGAGCACGATGGCATGCGTTTTTGTTTGACTGCTGGAAACTGCTTTTTAAACGACACCATGTCGGTAAACGAAGGATATGTTTTTTAAAAGTCTTATTGAAACGTTGGTTTTGCGTTTCTAATGTGGCGGTGCATTTTCGGATTTAGGATGATTATTCGTTTGAGTGCAAAAGAGAAGCAGATGCTGTAAATTTATCCTTAAATGTCGTCTTTTGATCCAGTGTGCGGTGCTGGCGCTCAGTGAATTGCCTCACAGTACTAAACAGTTTCTTCAATGTCCTTTGTTTTGTCGTTTCACGTGGACACTGCTCGTCGTCACGTTGACTGCTCGTGTCATTTTCAACAAAAGACCTCAAGTTTTCTTGCGTGTTTTTCATACTGGTTGGTGCGTGTAACGCTTGTCACGTAGATTTCAATGCAGACAAACCCCCCCAGCAATCGAAGAGTTGGCGATAGTCGGAACGAAACTTTGCCGCGTTGCGAATATCTTGTTTGAAAAGCAGAATTATTACATCCGGAATTGTTCGTTCATAAAATGATTGGTGTGGATCGTGAAGCATCACCAGGTGTTCGAAAGCGTTACTTCTCTGTGAAAGTGTTTTGCATGATCTGTTGTGAACTCTTGTCGTAAGCCGTCGTCCAACGTGAGTTGTGGCGAAGACAATCACCCGTTTCAATGCTTTTCATAAACTTGGGGTAGTTCTGGTATAAAGTCGAATCACTCTTGTTTTTAACCAATGAAAATAATTGGTAAGTTGTGTACTTGGATATAGCGCAGAATAAATAAGCCGTTGGTATCGATTTAGGTTCTTGTGTTTAATGTAACATCTAGCTTCAAGTGCTTTGGAAATTAACGGTTACAGACAAGGCGAAAAGATTTTATACAATTTGTAGACCGTGTGAAGCCCTGAACGTGACAGGGCTGCGTGGATAAAAACTGGGCGGTATTTTATCAAGAACGTAACTTATTGCATTTTGTGAAAGAAATTTCGCATGCGTTGTACTTGTATCCAGACCTCCAACCAGGAGGTAATGAACCTGGCTGTTCACCTCTTCATCAAAGTTTGCAAAATCTCGAACTTGGGCAAAATTTCGCATTTTCGTCAGTTTTCCGCTTTCGTCAACCCCGAAAGTTTCGGTTGGTTGCGACCCCGTTCGTATTTCCTGCGCCTGAAATTAATTTCAATGTTGTATCTTGTTGCCGTTACTACTATTTAAGCACAGTCGATTGTTAAGCACCTACGCGTTAATTAATAATTGTGCGAGATAGTTATTCTGGTTGACATTTCTCTGTTTTTGCTGTGCGCTCCGTTGTTTGATTAGAAAGGGCAACGACTCGTGCGCCAGTTCGCATAGCTTTTATCTGCAGCACAGCGCTTGATGCTGAGCTGGTGTCGAAATTGCAATACTTCGTTTCGTTCAATGAAGCACGTGCCGAAGAGAATGAAATGGCTGGTCGAGTGCACATTTGCGCAACGGGTGGATAAATAATCGGCGTGACTGAACTAGCGGAAGATTGCCTAAGTTCTCGTCGTGCAGTCCCGCCTGTCTATTGCCGATACAGTTTGGAGACACACGTGCAGTGACAGCTAACTGTGGAGCCATTTCCAAAAGAGACCTCGTTCGTGCTGTGACTCGGATCAGAAAATTTATCTTCAACGCTTCCCTGACCTAAACCACTTTCTCCGGCGTATTCAACTTGACTAAAATCTGAAAAAGATGGGATGAAGGTTTAAAAAATGCTGTACAAAGTGCACTTAGACCCGACTCTACGCAAGGTCCGTGTGGCTTATTTGGGCGGGAGCTTATAAATGAAAGCTTTTCAACTTATGGCAGTTATTTTAAGTTTTGTGTGAAATGAGACTTAGCCTGCGGTGACGATCCGGTTTTGACGCCACTTTTGACATTGGTGAATGAAGTTTCCATTCTGTGAAGGCGCTGTTACATGAACGCGTTACAGGTAAAGGGTCTTTCCGGACTGTAGGGTGAAATGTGCACTTTATTCCAAAGGTATGAATTGCATCTATTTTGAAACATGGTGTCAAGAAATCTGTGGCCATGGGACTGAATAAGCAAGTGATTGTGGTAGTGCAGACGCAGATGAGCCCATCAAGTTAATGCCGACTTTGGCACAAACGTTTGAGAGCACCAGGTACAGCGCCTCATGTATTCAACTTTTATCATCTATGGTACGTATTTTTTAGCACCAGCTGTGGATATACAAAATATTGGGATATAGCTCACTTGCCGGTTGTAATCTTTCTCAAGACATATCGCGAGGTAATGTAGATGACGGCATCATCGTTTTATATAACCAACTGTTTCTAGCATTTGTCATTCGCTGTTAAGGTGCTGAGAGCTGTACATCGGTGTTGAAGGAAGCAGTGGCGTAACTGATAGCGGGACAGGGGTACGAACCGCCCCCTAACAAAGTAAATGTAACAACCGTTCCCCCACTTAGCTTATATTTGGGTATTTAGTATTCTTTTGGTTTTCCGTAGGTTGTTTTTTGCGTTTTTCGGAGTGTTTTCTGTTGATTTCGGGGTTTTCGTACAATGTAGACATCTCATCTAGATTCACTATCATTTCTCAACTTTTTTTCGAGTGTTGGATAATGGGCCTCCCACGGTGGCCAGTAAGCCCCTTCAGCTAAGTTTCCTCCCTGGATCAAACCTCTAGTTACGCCATTGAAAATAACTATTCTTTTAAAACTACAAGACAAATTGCCCTCTGTGTGATAAGTGCCAATTTAAATACATCATTTAAGTTAAATCGGATTTTTCGAATTGGCTATGTCCTGTGCTCCGATGATGGGATACCAAAGGTCGAAACGGTGGCAGTCTGGAGGTTTGTGTTCAAATATTTAGAATCAGTTAAAGACCTTGCAGTTGAACATATCCGGATTCAAGCATTTTGGAACAGGAGCGGAGTCGGAGTCTGAAAAAGTGACTCCGGGCACCTCTACTTCAAGGACAAAACCTTGTATATCAAAGGGTGAAAAATGAGTAAGAGTGTTTCTAGTTTAACTCTGTTTGTTTTTATAAAGTACAATAGTTGTTTGTTGCTTTATATGCTATCATCAACGCCTTGTTCATGAGCACCAGTGCCGGATTAACAATAGTAGCAATTGCTATGGACCCCGCGGTCTTCTGTGATAAATCTTATTACATTGTATGTAAGGTTTCTTTCAGTCTAAGAAGTCAGTATTTTGCCAAATTTGTCATAAGTAGTAAGCGAAGGTTTTCAATTGAGTGGTTCTGATGGGAACTTGCCTGAGGTGGTATGCAAATATCTAATGGATCTGACAGAGATGAATATGAAGAGTTCTGATATTTATTTGCATGCTTACATGAAACTTTGTGCTTGAAAAGAATGTGCAAGGCGGGCCGGGTTAAACTGGTCAGCAGGCTGTAGTTTGATAACTTCAGCATTACTGCAAAACTTTAGCTTATAAATGTAACCCTCAGGCACAACTAATACAACAAAATATTACTTTATCATTAATTATTTATATGCTTCAGACTCATGGTCCATATCACAACATGCATTTACTAAGTAGAAAAACGTGTATGACAGATATTACTTTTACAGCAAGCAATCACTTTCGGATGGCAATTCCAACTGCTGCACACTAGGACACAGGCAATCCTCATTATTAGCAGATTCTACTGGAACCAAATCCAAGCACAGGTTTCCAGTGCTATCTCTGGGCAGTGTTAAATCCAGTTAATTTTCAGTGTCTGGTATAATTGCTGACAAGTTGGATTGTGTGCTGCAAACAATGAAAAAATTTGATAAAATTACATGATAGGCAAACATAAGACTTTATGTTTTGTGCTATCTTACCATCTACTTTATGAACTTGTCGAGAAATTGCAGATGATTGTAAAGATGCGAAATGGATATGCTGGAAGCAGCTGCACCAGACTTGTAAACTGAATTTATCTTTCTTTTTTCTTTAACATATCTATCTCTTAGGTACCTCCATTTTTTTCACATGCTGCCTCCATGCCTGTAATAGAAACAATATTTGACAACAGGCATCAACACTAAACCCCAATGTTTGTAAACAAGTGTCTGGAAAGAAAGCTTTGGTGAATGTCCAAACACATTGATTAATTTTTTTTTCGTATCAAGGCTAGTAAAATGTATAAGCATTTCTCTCCTCTCAAAATCCCGTTTTAACCACTACATGCATCAAACACTTATCCTTTACTCCGCATGCATCTGCTATGCTTTCCCATGCACTCCTTCGTTTTATTCTATTATGGTACAGTGCTGCTTGTGGATCATACAGAAATTGATATTTTTCAACTTCAAGTACAAACTGTTCATCTATAACATTTTCCAAAATAATACTTTAAAAAACTGTGTTCAAATCAGCTATGAATGTAAAATATTTATTTTAACAAAATGTTGTCAACAACATCAGGGAACAGAAAACCAACCATTACTTTTCACTTACAAAAACTTTGCTCAGTAACAAAATTTTATAAGTTTTGTAAGTTGCCCTGAACAAAATATTAAAACATACCGTTCGGCCTTAGATAATTTCTATCAAGAAAAGTTGTGAAATCAAAGACTATTACTAAAATAAATTTGACCTGTCTTGTCGTAAGACTAAGATTGATACTACTTTAGTAGAAAGCACTTAGCATATTTCAAACTGAATTATTGCAAATGACGGACAGATGGGAAAATGTATCTTAATTAACATAGCGCCACTGAGAGATCTTTATGACAATACGTACTGCGGCCTGGTTACGTTTTTGTAACAGTGACTACTTACACATTTCAATTTGTGAGACAACTTTACTTTTTATCTGAGACAACTTTACTTTAAATCATTTTCACTAGATGAATATAATTTGCGATATCTTCCAAGTGTTTTTCTAATGGAGATGTTTCACCTCCGGGGCAAAGAGCTGAAACATGCGAAAGAGTTGCTTCTACATCATTACAGAAAATCCGTACAAAATTCTATGATATTGCATAACATGTGGGCAGAGTTAAAACTATAGTCACGAACCACTTAAGTAAGATGTTTTGAAGTCGTATACACAAGGCAATAGTTGATTGTTGTGCCTCCCCTCAAGGGTTTATATTTCATCGTGTGAATATCAAGACTCACAATCGAATGAAACGTCCACCCAGATCCATTCATCTGAAAAACTGCAATGTTTTCCAAAATTTGTTCAACTATTTCAGTCCAGAGTTCATCCAAGTTGGTGGATTCCAAGACAATCGCCGTTTTGGATTGGAAATTTCGAACTTCGACGATTGAACTCCCGTCTGTCGGCGAAACTTTTTCCATCCTTGCTTTCGGAACAAGTCTTACCTTTGTCTGGCTCCGGAATTTTTCCAAAGCCTTTTGTTTTACAACCATCAAAAACGTCTTGGGGTCAAAGGTTTGATTTGTTGCTTTGATAGTATGTTCTTCTGTGAAACCTTTCAAAGCTGATCGTTTGCTTTCTTCAAACTTTAATTGTTGTTTTGGAAACAAACTCATGACTTTTTTCTTGAGAGCATTCCAAGCACTGTTGAATGGTCTTCTCACTGGTTTTGGAACAAACCTTGTCAACGAATCAAGCCATCTTCCCATTTGTCGTGTTACGACTTCTCGTCTTGGTGGAGGGGGAACATATTGTGTTGGTTTAAGTGGTTGTTGACTCATTTCTGGAATGTCATCGTCAAACAAACTTCTAGAGAACTCATCACCTCTTCCAGTAATTTCTCTCTCATAAACCATCCTTGGAAGACGATTTCTCAGAAGCGTCTTCAGATCTTCTTTTCGAAGTTTTGAATAACCTCGAATATTATTCCGTTTTGCAACATCTTTCAAATATTTTAAAGTAACCATTTATTATAGGGTAAAATTTTTATTTAACTTAAAAAATTTTATCAACATCAACAAAAAATTCTCTATCCCGTGAATGGGAGGGAGAATTCTTGTGGAAATAACAAATTAATGATAAATTATAGTAATTTTTTTGTTCTCCCAAACTCTTCCATTGTTGTATATGAAATAAATAATTATTAGTTTTCGGGGGCAATTGCCACCGTCCCCCGCTGCAAGGGGGCCCCCCGTGATGAAATTTATTTGTTTCAAATAAAATACTCGTTTGAAAAATTTTCGTGATTCAGAAGCGGTACAAGAATACAACTCTATTATATTCCTATGTTTTGTTAAGTATGAATGGCACCCAACAGCAACTGATTTCTCTACATCAGGGCTGGGGAACCTAATTACTAGCGCGGGCTGCATGAATTGTGCATTATCGCTGGCGGACTGCAAAATTAATAGATTTTATCCTAAATTCCAACTTTATCTAACTATGAGGAAGAGTGGCTTCTTTTGAATTACTATCTAGGTACCTGCTTATCATGCTTCTTCGTCTTGACAAGATGTTGTACTCCGACTTGGGTAACGAAATTTTGGATCG
>Ga0210059_1000284_pt1 | contig 58329 bp, 30 predicted proteins | sample Ectturendosymbi2_FD_188042 | JGI IMG/M metagenome (GOLD analysis project Ga0210059, IMG submission 188042) | Ecteinascidia turbinata endosymbiont from Florida, USA - Sample 2 (SPAdes) (version 2) | ecosystem: Host-associated > Tunicates > Ascidians > Unclassified | place: Key West, Florida... | reverse complement strand
CAAAAGCGTGAGCTAATTTTGGATGGAGTGGTTTAATGATCACAAATATAATAATAACCTTGTACGAGTTCAATTCGAAAGTAGAAAGGCAGTTTATATTTTTTTACAGATAGTGTTAGGTGCCAACAAGAATAAGGTACCTAAAGGGAATCGAAAAGATTCTGGAAAACAGAAGCGTGTTTCAGAACGCACTTTAGCTTGAGCAGCGCCAAGGAAATCCAGGGAGAGAGAGATGGTAGAGCCAGTGGACGACTGCAAGTGTCACGGCTAAGTTCAAAAACTTTTAAAATATGCAGATTAAATTAAATCCTGCACTGCTCCGAACTCAAAATTTACTAAAAATGTGACAGAGTATTAATGGATTGATTGACCAAAGGAGACCAAAGGGTTTAGCAGTGTTCTGCTGAATTTAGGCAATGTGGTGCACTCGGATAATGATGAAGAGAGTTTGTACACCTGTTGCTGCACACAGTAGATGACTGCCAAACGGTGTCATAGATACAGTATCTTAGCTGTCACCAGTGGCGTACGCAGAAAATTTCCGAGGGGGGGGCAAAGTTTCGTCACAATCGTGTGACGTCACAAATCAACTTAGGGGAAGTGCCGAAGGCAACCATTCTAGGGGGTTCCAGGGGCATGCCCCCGGGAAAATTTTACAAAATTACACCTAAAATGCGCATTTTTATTCATTCTGGAAGCAAGTTTTAGTATAACGCTTTTACGAGACTTATTAGCCGGTAAGACAGAAAACTGAACTTTTGTTGTCTAAGGCTCATGAAATAAACCTTTATGTGTGCTTGAATGTTATGTTTTAGACATGTATCGCTTATCAAAGATGCTTATTGAAGTTTGTGGGCTCAAATCTTACGCCAGCCGAAGCTTTTTTCTGGTGTTCATTCTTACCTGTGTTAAGTAACTTAACAGCCACGTGTGAAACAATTTTGTCAGTTAAAGAATGAAATCATAAAATAAAAATCAAGCAGAGGAAACGTACGGTAGTCATGAAAAAATTTGCGTAGTGCGTATATCAGTGACCAGAAAACAAAGTCAGTTTATTTTGAATTGAGGCCCTCGCCCCTCCTTAGTTATGCCACTGCCGAATACTGTTTATACATTTTTTTATTTTTAGGGTCTGAGGCGGGGCATGGCACAGTGCCCCCCTCCGTACGCTAGTGGCTGTCAAAGTCCATAGATATCTTCACAAAGTTCAATGAAGTTAATTTGCAATTGCAGGAGAATGGTGTTAACCTCATTAAAGCCAAATCAGCGATCTTCACCTTCATGTCCAAATTTAATGCTGTTCGAACGAAATTGAGACCTTCATGAACTCTAACAGTTTCCAGATCACTATCTCTAACAGTTTCCGACTGCTAAATGAGTTAATTTACTAAACTAAGTTTTATAGTGAAATGCATCTTTGCGCTCATTCTTATTTTAATCATTTTCAAGCATCCCAAATATACAATACCAAAAACTTGTGTTGATATGTGTGCTAGGCATGGTAAGGGGGCGATAGAAATTTGTTTGTCAGAAAATGGGGCGCTAGCCAAAAAAAGATTGGGAAACACTGCTCTAGTTTGATTTTTTGTGTTCTCGTTGTTGAAGTCATCTGGTTGTATAAATATATTTACAAATTAATCTCTTGCACATTGTTCTCTCTCATGCACACAGTTTCTGGTGTGATGACAAGCATGTGTACTTTGATGGTGTTGGAAATACGAACAAAAACCAGCTTTGCGATTTTAAAGTTGTTAGGTGAAAATAGGAAAAACAATAAATTAATGTTTCAAAGCATTTTACTAAAGTCTCCGTGTCTTAATGATTTTCTAAAAGCAACTGTTTAAATTGTGCTAAACTAATCTATTTATATTTGGATGAAGTAGTGTTCAAAGTAACCTAAAGCTTTACATTAGAGGCACTCTTCTCATTTGTGCAACATAAGATTTGAATCGAATTATCTCGGCTCATACCTGAGATAGTACTTTTCAAAGTCATTATTTAAAATTCACTGAATTGCTTTGAGGTATGCTTCTACTCGGAAGCAATCTTTGACAATTTATGAATCGGACTGCTTTGTTTAAAAGTGGAAAGTTACTTGATTTGCCTACTTTGAACAAGTTATGTGAAAAGTTTGATGATTTTCATCAACAAACAAATGTGAAAATGCAAATGTGAAAACCTGAAACTTATTCAGAACCAACATCTTAATCAAAACATGGTTAAATAATCTCTTTTTTCCTGAAATCAAGAAAACAACCAGAAACAGCAAAAATTGAAAATCCTGAAAGGCGGCGGTCGTTGTTACTCGCCAGCAGATACCCACATTTTTGCCTAAAATTTACCTAAATTGTCGAACAAATCGTGCATATTTTCCGAGCAGTATCCCTGAAACACGCGTTTCATGCAAAACTTTAGATAACTTATGCGCAAATGAAATATATTTGTATAATGCATCACGCACTTTCCAGTTTCTCGTATTCATGGCTCTGTGCTCCAGCCTACGGGGCTTGTAATCGCTTGCAATTTAAAAACCTCATCTAATGCCGAAAGACCTTAACCAGTTTTGAACACAGTCGAAGAAAGATGATTTTTACTGCGAAGTGAATTAGTGGCGTTCGAAGTGGTAGTGGCTCGGTTCACACCGAAGTAAATGTTTTGGAATAACAACAGTTTGACTGACGTGCTGTTTATCCAAAAACAAACGCTGCAGGGCTTCGCTGCAAGATCGAATAATCAGTGAGCTGACCTGTGATAAGGTAACGCCGTCCTGCAAAGAATAAGGTGACAGGTAGTTCAGGGTCATCATTGACAGACGTGCCGCACGTGAAAGTGCTGTTTGGTGTCGAGGCGTAATTTCTTGACCGAAGTTCAGGAGGAAAAATGTTTTGCCGAATACCGGGCAAACGTCGTAATAGCGGGAGACACAGACAGTTTTTGCGAAATTTGAGAAAATTTCGATTGCGTTTCGCACGAAGAATCTATTACAAGATGAAAATTGTAGAAAAGCGCAGTACATATAGACAATGTTTGAAAGCTAACTTTTTACGTGAGGTTTGAGTGCTGCGCTGCCCTATATATCCATAAGACCATCGTCTTTTTATCAATTTTACATCTAATATAAACGCGCGTCGGGGCTCCGCTGCGGGAAACCATGGTTCTGCAGAGTATTCTGCTGCTGCTGCTGCTGGTGCTGCTGGCCGTCTTCATGCAAAGAAACCTGTTTTCAAGGGACTTTATAGCGTTTGGCTGATTTGCTACATGGACAGAATAAGTTGTGGCAGGCTTTAGATAGCACAGAATTGCTTTGATTTGTTTCTGACGTCGGAATTTATTAAACATTTATAGATATCAAAACGCTGTGTGTCTAGACTTTTAACTTTGCTTCAGTGTAAAAGTCTTATGAAACCAAACAAAATAACGTAAAAAGCAGCTTGCCCTTATTGTACTAAGTTCTGACCTATCTAAAGTGTATAGCTAAATTTGCAAGTGCTTCCAATTTACATGAAACTATTTTTGTCATGGTACTCATACTCAGTCTATTAAATTGATGGTACCCAGTCTATCTGATGATGCCTACCTCGTAGGCGGAATATAGACTCTGTTAAGGTCTTACTGTCTGATTCTTAGCTGTGAAAAGATTCATGTTGATAGACGGTATTCAGTTTTAAGTTCAAGATTTGGAGAAACAGCTGTCAATATTACGAAGCGTATGCTTTTATCAAAAAACGATTTGTACAAAGTAATACTTTTGTTCTTTCCATTCGCGACAATAAAGCGTTCCGAAATTTTGGCTCACAAACGGCTTAAGCTGCTAACCAGCTTTTGTCACAGACTATGAGTAACCATATGAAATTTTCAAGAGACCTCAGGCTTTTCTAAGACCTTTCGAAATGCACTTGTACATGTGTCATACCTAAAGTTCCTTATTAGCTAAAGGAAGATGTTACCAAGTGATTATGGTACGTTAAAAACTTTCTATAAACTGCTACTGCACATGCTAATCAGAAAACACCAGTCTTTAAATGTGCTTTGTTTCTCAGTTGTTTCGAATCGCTTGAACAGCACGCTTATGTTGTGTTTTTACCAAGCGCTTAAATTATGACTCCGGAAGAACAAGCCTTGCGGGAAGAACTGACCAGTCTTAAGTCCAATGCTGATCAATTCTTTAGTGTCGCTTTTGGCACGTTTGTCTTATGTAAGTAGCAAACCATCACGTCTGATAAATATGGTTGCGGAATGCCGTTGCGGTTAAATCTAGGCTGGCATTAGTGAATCAAGATCTTTAGTGAGTCTGATTGAAAGACGTTTTGTATAAACTTGAAAATAGAGAATTTAATGCGAAAATCTTTGAATATTTAAATTTTTGGCATGCTTCTGACTTGATCTAAACAGTACTATCTGTTTGCAAGGTCTTAAATATGAGCATCTCCTGCCGTCTCCAAGCCTTTGCTACAGTTCTAGTGTGCCATTCTCAGCCTTATCATTTAACAATAAACTCAGAGCATCTTTTGTATCATATACATATTCCGCGGCGAATATTATTTTCTTTTTACACCTTTTTCAGTGATGCAAGCGGGATTCGGTTTGCTGGAGGCGGGATCAGTGAGAACAAAGAACACAATCAACATTCTTATGAAGAACGTCCTTGATCTTTGTGAGTACACGACGCAATTGTTCTCGCAAACAACTGTACGATACTTGCGTAAACATTTGGACGAAACTCATACGTTGTATGCTGCCCTGCAACAAAAAAATAAGTGCACTTGTGCTTTCAGGATTTTCAATCTGAAGGAAGCAAAAGTGCCTCGGAATAGCCAGTGCTTTGTAAAAACTCTATATAGGCTATGGTATTCGCAAAGTCCGGTTTCTGATGACATTAATCTCGAATACGGACATGGTTGTTTCAGACTGCACTGAAAAACGTGATGCTGGCCTAGTAGCGTAGCCAGACCAAAAATTTGAGTGAGGCCAAAAAACATGGGGGTGGCAAAAATGCTTGATTTCAGGCAAATAACATTATTTCGCTTAGAATAACACCTCTCAAAGCACAAAATGACTACATGTTCTGCAAATTTGTGGGGGGCATGGCCCCCTAGGTGTCATATGGCTGCGCCTATGTGCTGGTCACCTGCCACCGATTTTGAAAGTTTTGTGAAGAACGTAGAAACTTAAACTTCTAGGAAGAAAGGAAAAATAATGTGAGCAGGTGCAAAGACCAGAAAAATTATTCTAACGCAAAACGATTGCTCCCATTCAAGCGAACATGGCCGGTTTCAGGCATTCTGGGCCAATATCATCCTTTGTCGAAATTGCGGATCGACGTGGTTGGAAGGGAACTCTTCGTTACCATTTAAACCTCCTCTGCACGTAATTTCGATGCTTAATTGCAACCTTTTTATTTTCACAGTCATTGGCTCTCTTGCATACTACTTCGTTGGCTACTCATTCTCTTTTGGTGAACCAGGCAATGCCTTCATCGGCCACAGCCAATTTTTCGCAACTAACTTGGTCTCTCCGACGGTCAATGGAACCCAAGCAGTAAGATCCCATCAATATACGCTTGCTGTACCTTGGTATGGCCTCCGGCAATCATCTATGCATTTTCATGCTCACATCTGATAAGCGCGGTTTTAAATTACGTTTCCGATTTGAAAGTTTAGGTCACGGCTTCGATTGACATGATGATCAGTTAACAAAACACATGGTGATTATGTTTTGCCTCCTGGAATTAATAACTGCTGGTGACTAGTCGGCGCATGCACTAAGAATCAACGTTATTAAATAGTTTTTTTGATTCCACAATTGTTACATTATACACCAGTGTACCAAAAATGTAGATTTTGTAAGCTTTTTTTGATCCTCATTGCATTTTATAATTTTTGTGATTTGATGAGTAGAAAATATATCTCTTCAAACCAATTCAATTTCTTAAAATGCGTTTTGCAACCCGACAATGCATATTCATCTTTCCAATAATAGCGTATGATTTTATTAAATCGACAGTTTATCCTTTTTAACTATAATTTCTTTTTGTTTAGTAATTCTGTTTCACACTATAAGTTTCGGATACCCTTTGAAAGTTTTTGCACATTTTTTATAACTGGCATGAGAACGTCCGTGCCTTGACAAGGGATAGCCAAGTGAAAATGTCTGAGACAGGAGTCATTTCTCTGCTTAGTAACGCAGATTTAGAAAGATGTGGACGTTTTTATATTCATTGTGGTTGGAGGAAAATCTCCATTACCAATCACGTGAAACAGCACTCGTTTTCTTTATCAACTAAACTTTGTCTTCTAGAAAAGTAGCTGGCAACAAAAGTAATTTCGTGTGTATAAAGAGAGAGGTAACTGACTGCGTTTTAACGAACATCAGACGCAGTAACAGAGGTCAGGAGCGATCTGCGTCGATCGCTACATTTGTACGTCACACGATGAGAGCTGATAAGCGCTAGGAGCTCATCGCACTCTTCTACAATCACCCACCAAAGAAAACTTTTTCTGATACGCTCAAAGATGTTGGATGCATGTTTCCACCTAAAAGTTAAAACAGCAATGTATTTTTGCTTTCAGAAGTTATAAAGAGTGGCATCTTTGCACAACAAAGAGTCAGGCCCTATATGTTGTTTGCAGAATACATATTTCACTGCTGAGTATGTGTCTTCAGCTCTTATTCAAATAGAATCATAGAAAGCGGCGTCTATTTGTCTAGAAAGGATCATAAGATCGACCAAAAAACAAATAAAATTATCATGCTAAAAATTTCTTTACAGCCAATCGCACAGTAAAATAACCAACAAACCCGTAAGCAAACATCTTTACCAGTTTTTATACAGTACATCTTTTACCAGTTTTATACAGTACATCCATTTACCAATTTTATACATTTGCCTTTGTTTTGCATTTGATGCGTTTGCTTATATCAAGGGTTCCCAACATTTTTTACTCCTGCACCACTGAAAGAATTTGTTCTGACCTCGCACCACTTAAACAATTTACAATCAAAATCTAGCTTTCAAATGCTTAGAAATGAATTTAAACATGTTGTTATGTCAAGAAAATCAAACATACGGACAAGAAGAGGTGACACAGATTAACATTTGAATATCTCTACAAAAAATAATCACTTGCTTGAAATACGTACAAAATAATAAAATAAAAAGGCTGACTTCCAAAATTTTGTTTAGCGTATTTCAATTCAATGATTCTTTTGCTCCTGTTTCTTGCTATTAATTGCACGTTCGATTTTCGTCTTTGATGAAACGTTTAAAAACTAAGGCAACACCTACGAATTCTACGTTGATGTATGAAACGCAAAGAAGAATGATCGCATTGCTTCTACCACCGAACAGTAACGTTTACATTCACCTGTCTTACATCATACTGCTATAGCAGCTCATCGATGCAAAATTATCAAAAGCACAGAACATTATTAGAAATTGCCTTGCAAAACGCGGAAGCACCAGTAAATCGCAACCAAATGCTCTGTGTTGTTAACTGACACTGAATAGTGCCACAGCAATAACCACCAGTACTAGTGGGTAGAGCGAATGAGTAATAACTTGCTACAGATTAGACCTGTTGCCTGGGTGGGAAAGCAGTTGGAAAATAGGGGTCAAAATTAAAAAATAAACAAAGTGAAGAGCAAAAACAGTCAATCAAATTTTAAGAGCGGCATTTTGGAAGAGGGGCACCATATTAGGGTTCAAGCAGGCGCCGTGGATGTTCGGAGGGCAATTGCGCAAGATTTACCCCCTAGATTCGTCACTAGCAGTAACACCATCATTATATACGAAATGTCGTTGGCAAAATGCCTAGCACTATGCCCGGGTTTTTAAATACTGAAAAGGCGAGCTTTGACAAAACGTGAAGTATCTGTATCCGGATTCAAACGTGCTTGGTTTTTGTGGAGTTTATTTGTTCTTTGAGCAATGTTTCAACAAAAAAAATTAAGTTTGGTTGCAATACTTGCGCATACTGGTTATCCAGAAAAATCCATTACGAGTTTACTTTGCGATGAACTTAGTTCACAAAAATTTGTGCCTGTTCTGCTTTGACCACAAGTGAAAAGATTTCTGTTGATTATAAACTCTGTACGATTTTATTTATGGATAATATCTCGCTTCTGGTAGAAAGTTAGTGTGCATTTTCATTGTGTAAATTTGAATGCAAGAGAAACTTGTTGATGGTATAACATTGCTGCATTGTTAAAATCAGCCAGTAGTTGTTATCTGAAAAATTGTTAGTTACTATGAAGTACTCAAAACTTCGCTGGTTACACATCAAATGACAACCACGTTGTTGTTGAACAGGTCTTGCATCCTTGATATTTCTTTGCTGTTTTAACAAACCTTCCATCATTCAACTTTTTGTCTTGGTCCCAAGTAGTGGCGATTCTAGAATGAAAAAAGTGGGGGGGTCACTGCGGGGCCAAGGTAAAAGTAGGAGGGTCAACATAAATGTCTATCTTGCATGGTGATTTTTCGTTTTTTGAAGATTAAGTTGCTATTATTAACCCTATCAAACCCAATATTGGCTTGTTAATATCGTTAAATACAAACTAGCGTTATTATTCACTAGTGACAACTAAACGCCACTGCAGATGCATTCACACACGTGTATTTCTATGTCCAATATTCTGTGGTAACCATGCAACTTCCGCAGCACTGCACATGTGAAACGAAACACCATTTCCCATACACAGTTGTGTCGACCCCACATGAACGAAAACAGCTTCATGAAAGTGAATAACAGTGAACGAAAACAGCTTCATGAACGAAAACAGCTTCATGAAAGTGAATACACTTCACATGAAAGCGAAATGGTTCCAACCACGAATGTCATCTTGACACAGAGACAAGTATGCTGTTGAGAGTACACTAGATTCGTCAAAATATTCTTACTCCAAAGCACATAAAAATAAACCATTTGCCAACGGATTGATGACTACCGACTAATCTGTTGTTGTGGTAGCTTAGGAATATTTTGTAATTGTGGTGTGACCATAACAACGTTATGCAACTACTGTTACAAGTGTAATGCCCATCTGCAGCGTGGATAGGGTGAGGGCTATTCAATGCAGTATGCAGTTAATACCAGTGAGGTTTCGGCACCAACTGCACCTAAAGTAGCATAGCAGCGCCGAAGATAGGTGTGCATCGGCGTTTAGGGCGTGCACCTGATAGTAAGATGTAACAGCAGGCGTAAAACTTGTTTTGCAGAATATTCCCAACAAAGCCGTCCATTTTAATATTCACACTGAATTTTCCTCTGACTGATCCTCAAATGCTGACTTTTCAAACCTGCATTAATTTATGACTGTCTTGTCATAAGCGAAACGCGCACTAACTCTAAACCTAGAACGATTTAGGCAAATAGACAATGAGCAATACAATTCTCACGCGGATCCCTGCACAGTCTACGTTTGAATTTTATATCATCACCACCTCAGTGTAACTTAACCTTCGATTATATGTCGACTGTCAATTTCATCAACGAAATCATCTAAATTTACATTTCAGCTCGTGCCTTTCAATTGAAAGTAGATCAATATTACCCAATCTTTCACTGGTCATGGAATTTCTGAGAAATGGTTTCATTAATTTCATTTTTGAAAACTTCTTTCACACGAAGCGCTGGCGACGGGAAGAGTTACAGCTACCAGTAAAATTCAAACGCAGATTTTTAAGTAGCAACAGATGAAAAAATTGTTCGAGCGACATAGGCAGCTTCGACTCATTCCGAAGCGAATTCTTTGCCAAAGTTATTTCATGTTTTTAATCATTCGCGCTAAATGAATATGATTCGCGATTTCTTTCGTGTTTATCTGATATAAATCTTTGACTTTCGGGGCGAAGAGGTAAAATACGCGAAAGAATTGCTTCTGAATCATTACAAAAAATCCGTACAAAGTCTATGAGGTTGCAGGACATGTGTGGATAGAGTTAAAACTGTAGTCACGAACCACTTACGTAAAATGTTTAGAAGTCTTATACACAAGGCAGCAGAACGCAATACTCTAGCCAGGGTAAATTAACTGAAACCAATTCTTAATGCTTTCACAAACCTTTTGCTACTGGGACAAGCAACAATCTGCTGACAGTAAAATAATCCAGTTCCATCTCACGAAAGATCAATCTTCCCATTTCTGCGACTGTTTCTTAGTTTCGAAATGAATTTTTCACCACCACGACCGCGGTCTGACTAAATTTCACACAGGACCCGAGCAACTACTGGTGTGTGTAGTAACAAAACAACTCTAGTTCCCCGACGGTCAAAAACAACAACACAGCTTATCATGCATTTGGGAAACATTGAATGCAGACTGAGGGTTTCTAAATTATCGATTAAAATATTGCTGGCCGAAAGCTATCTACAGTATATGTCAACCAAACGAACTTGAACGAGAATTTTAGAAAAAAACGTGGGGAGGCCAAACAGGGGCCAACCAAAAATCTGGGGGGCTATGGCCCACCCAGGCCACCCCTCAGAATTGCCACTGGCCCTACGCTCAGAGATCACAGTCAAAATGTTCATAACGCTTGAACACGGTATTGTGCACAGGAGGGAACAGTGGCTCCATCCGCGTACTACGCCAGTTGGTTCTTTTTATGCGTATTTGCCGCTACGGCAGCGACGATTGTTTCCGGAGCTTTGGCGGAAAGGACAGAGTTTGTCGCCTACATGATATATTCTTTCTTCCTGACTGCTTTCATTTATCCGGTGGTCGCACATTGGGCCTGGGGAAATACTGGCTGGCTGAAAACAGGAGCAGGTTGGTGAGGGTTGGTATTGTCAGACCCAAAAAGCAAAATTTTCCTCTTGTCATTTTGAAAAATATTTCTTCACTGTCTTTTACGGCAGTTTACTACACTTTAAAAACAAAGTTCTACTGTACGAAAAAGCGTTACCCAAAATTTTTAAAATTAGTTTGTGAAGCTCAAATATGCAAATCATTAATAAAAACCAAAAACCACACGACGAGAGTTTTCAGAACCGGACTTTGTTCTCACAGCAAAGAAGATACGCTTTGGTTGAATAAATACCTGTTAACGAAGTCGACCGCATGCTGAAACAAAACACAACATGCCCATTTTTTAGATTTAATGTGTTGTCTCCATCGGGCTAAACGCTATCAGAAAATTATGACCTGCAATCCATGTGTTTTTCGCTCAGAATTTGGTTCTGCCAGTGCCTTCTACTGCAGGTACAGGGTTGTCTTACCGGGATTTTGCTGGTTCGGGTGCAGTTCACATGCTGAGCGGAATGGCCGCCCTGGTAGGAGCAATCTTCCTTGGACCACGGATCGGACGTTTCAATGACGATGGTTCGGTCAACGAGATGCCTGGGCATTCTGTCACGGTTAGCAAAACTTGCTTCATATCTTGCAATGTTCGTAGACTCAAAATCAATATAAAAATAAACATTTATAAAATATATAGTTTCTGATGTCCTCAACATTTCTGACATTTACATAAAATACAGCTTATTTCAAATCTCACCCATGTTTTCAGAGGGTAATTCAGCTTCAGTTAACTTTGCAAAACACATATTTAGTGGATTTCAGTTCAAAGTAAGGCCAAACTTGAATTGCTATGGGCAATCACTTTCTGCATAGGCAATTTATGGTATAGAGGTCACTATAGGTTATTTTGTGTGGCAGAGTGGTTTCCAGAGGTAACTAGGGTACATGGGCCAGAAAGGCAAATAAAAGTTGCTATGGAAAAAATCACTTTTTAAAAGTTTGAAAACATGATTCTTGCATGACGTAATCTGACACAATCATCAAACGTTTGCAAAGAGGTTAACTTTTCACAAAAATTCTTCAAAACACTCAATTACAAGTTATACAAATCTTCTAAGCCTTATCTAAATTGACGATTTAATGGTAGCATTGAGGTAAAAATGTAAAACACTGGCAGTGAGTGAAAGTGTAAATCTCCACAAAATCGCTTATGAAATGATGAAAATTGTTTGGTATGTGACTGCGTTTGCTGTACTAAAGTTACCCACACCAAAAAGATTTTAATTTTAAATCACCATGTTTGTCGAGGCAGTTAAACCCACCAGTTGTTGCCGAAAAATAAGAACATTTTCACGCACAACTGTGACCAACATTCATAAACTGAGCCAAGCTTGACGAATCGGTTTTAACATGCGGGCACTGTCGTGCACGGTTTATTGAGACTATTTCAACACTTCCGAATAGCCTGCGGGAATTTCACTCGCTGCTCGCAGAAATATGAATGTTGCTTTTTCGAAAGACAGCGTTCTGTGCGAATGGAGGTAAAGAGGAAAGTCAAAACAATAAAAAACAACTGTTTGTGATTGTATCCCTTTGCGAAACTCATTGAGGTTTCAAGCGAAGCAAATGCAAATGAAAACATAGTCAGAAGTGTTCGGCTCCATTTTCATAACTTTACGATGATTCGGAGTTGCACATATCTCTGTTCAAGTAATTACTATCCTGACGCAGTCGTATCAGTCAGCAAATCTGTTTAATAGGAAATTGATTTCAAGTAAATATACGCATTCGCATTCCTGAATTCTGCAAGCATATGCTTGCGGGTGAAATGCTGAACGACTAAAGCAGGAGCTGATCAAGCAAGCTCGTTCTAGATCAGGGCTATCCAAACATTTTGTCCGAGGGCCACATGAGCTGTTATACAACAGTTCGAGGGCCGAACATAAACTCCGGGTCCAAAATAAAAGAATTTCAAAACATGAATGTTATTTAGTAATAAAAGTACATTTATCAAAGGTAAGATGAAATTGCTTCTTTGGTTTTAGCTGGGAAAATTTGTCGGAAAATTTGGCTTCAGATGGGATGTACCTAATATTAACAAAGACCTCCGATTGTGGCAACATACCAGCTAAGGTTACGCCAGCCTGCAGCGCACCCTAATACTTAGCCAATTGACATTCACATGGCCGTCTTACATATTTGTAGTAAATATGTTATTTTTTCATTATTGATAAAGTGCCTTTGCAGGTCAAATGAAATGGCTTCGCGGGCCGGATTTGCCCCATGGACCGTGGTTTGGAGGCCCCTGTTCTGGACAGAAAGGAATAAATCAAAACACAAACCACGATAGTAGAAACTGGAAAATTAGCCCGTTCTCATAAAGCTGCTTTCACCAAAGCTGAAAAAGATTCGATTGTACCACTTTTGCGGAGACTAATTACTTGATCGTTGTTTTCGTTTTGCAGATGGCCGCATTCGGCGCGTTCATACTCATCGTCGGCTTTCTTGTTTTCAACGGCGGATCCCTGCTCTCCATATCCAATCCGGGTGATGGTTTGAAAGTGTCCATGGCAACGGTGAACACAATCGCAGCCGGTTCCTCCTCAGGTCTCACCACAATGTGTTTGAACAAACTTATTTACGCACTTAAAGGCAAAGAACATTACTGGTCTCTTCTAATCACAATCAACGGCAGTTTGACGGGTGAGCGTTTCAAAAAAAGATAGATATTTGAAAATAACGCAAAAAACAGCAATTGACAGTATTCAACTTATGTAATGCAACTGAAATCTCTATTGAAAAACATTTCATCAGCTATATGGTTTACAGAAACTTAGCGCATTATCTAATACACAAGCTTTTGGTCCAAATACAAAGTTTATTGACGTATAATTATTTCCAGAAATTAGAATTAAAACTGGTTGATGCTTGAAACGGCAGATTCTCAATTTTATCGGTTACGGTTGTTGTTACTGCAAAGTTGCATAATAATTAACAAAAATCTGCAAATAGTAGGATGGTCCTCTGTTGTTTTTCTAACGTTTATGCCGTCATCGACGAAAAAGACATTCCACAATTGTACCCTTTAACAGGGATGGTGGTGACCTGTGCCAGCTGCGCAGACATCTATCCATGGGCTGCCTTTGTGTTCGGAGTTATTGGTGGGTTCACTTATATTGCGTGGAATCGATTCATGCTGTGGATTAAAGTTGACGATCCATTGGATGCAGTGGCAGGTGTGCTCTTTACGTATAAGTTTTCTAAAAAATGTTTCTTTTTCATTGAATAAAAAATGTGTATTTTTCATTAGGGTTTTAATCATGGCGGTAATTTCCTTTACGCTCATATTTTGAACAACGAAAGTTTTAGTAAAAAATTATTGCTTTAATTACAAGAAAATACCTCTTGGATTACTATAAATTTAATTGGAAATTCGTAGTGCAGCAAATTCATGACCACACCACAGATCGATCAATGTTTCTTCAAATTTCACCAAAAACATTTCCGTTATTTTGCAGTTCATTTGGGCGGAGGTATAGCAGGTATTATCCTTGGACCAATATTTTCCATTAATGGGCTTTCCCCTGAGGTTGGTGGCATTATTTATGGCGGACATCCTGAGGCATTTCGAGTAAGAATTGTGTTTTTCCGTAGAGTGTGGGTAAACGTGGGTCAATCTAATTCTAAACAGTTGTTTGTGCTTAGAAAAAAAACTTTATTAAATATTTTTTGCACTGTTGTTGCTTGTTAGCTGAGTTATTCCTTGCTAAGTGCTTTTTTGGTTTGTAGAGCGCAATAACTTTTTTAGGTAGAAATGAGATGCTTTGATCTTGTGACTGGCGCAAAAAACTAAGAGGGCATTATGAGTCGCCCTTTGGGCCTGCAGCTAGCTCAATTGTTAATGTTGCCCCAGAAATGCTCTCCTATTTGTATCATCACACTGATGTTCCAGGATAAAGACTCGGCATCACTCGGCTAATCTGTATTTGGAATCATGCAATATGTATTTGTATCGTTTGGTTTATTGACATTAGAAGACAAGCTTGACATCACGCGTCGCACTCTTGAGGCGGTTTTCTGGCTTGAGGCGGTATCATTGACCCTGCCATTAACGACGCCTTGCGAATTCTGACTGATGCCTGCGTCCTACACCAGCGGACAACCTCCCTATCCTCGCAGGCATCTTCCAACTTGCCGAGCTTGGTCCCAAAGGAGCCACACTGTCTCTAGCATGCCGTGTCTTTGAGCCTGGACATCTGCTCCACTCAGCGTTCACCTGTCCACTGAGTGGGAATGCGCCGGCGCCTCAAACCGAGGCACCCGTTTGTACCCGCCGCACAACATCTCATCAGTTCATCTGTCGATAACTTACAGTGAAGTGCGGCGCTTTGGGCGGTTCACAAATGGAATGCGGAGTGGGCGGACAATCCTACGAGAGTTCGTACTTCCATCTCCGACATTGGCACCCACTCTCCTGGCATGGATCTGCCAAGAACAGCATGGGTCCTGTATAACCGCCTCCGCACCAGTGTTGGACGTTTCTGCTCCTGCCTATACAAATGGGGTATGTACCCTTCTGCGGCCTGTGAGTGTGGTGCAGAAGAACAAACCGCCTACCATGTTGTCCTCCAATGTCCCATCCATCGACCTCTGCATGGACTGCACGGTCTGACGGTTCTGCATGAGGAGACAATCGATTGGTTGCTCAACACCCGACGAGTGATCCAGTGCGGCCAAGCAGTGGATTATAACAACTCGCTCAAACGAAGAAGATAAACATACGCGATGCAACAATAGCACTGAGTCTATGTCCAACGTTGTTCCTGGATTGCTGACAGACAGTGTTAGGTTCATCACGTGTAACCGAATGCTTACTATCAATCAAGTGGGAATCAGTGTGTCTACTCGTGGTTCTTTCATTGTTCCTAGTTTTTGGCGTTATATCTAATCCTATATAAGGAGTAGAAAGTGACTGGGCTTTAGGTTTACATCAATTCCTATAAGGTAGAAGACTTTATGCTAGGTTCAGAGCTTCCTAGACCAATAGCGTTTCATAAATATTATTTTTATGATATAAATCGTGACCAGACAACTCACACAAGACGTCTGACCCAGGCCCTGAGTCAGGGGTAAAAGTAAAAGTTGTTTTCAAACACGACTGAATTCGTGTCATCATCATTTGTTGTATACTGACAGATTTCGCATGGCAACCAGGCGTTGAGTAATCAAGGTTAATCAGTTGTTGGAGCACTCTTCTGAGAAAGCAGAAGCTTTTCTCAAGCAGGCACTTTTCTTTCGTTGTGTACACAGATAGGCTAACTTGTCATTTGGCAAATCTTAGCCGCGCACTTCCAGTCGTCGAATCGATAAGTACTAAGAAGTTGTTCAATATGCGTGCCATAAATGCGGTAGTGCCACCTTCAGTGGGTTTTCAACTCATCAGAGTTTTTCATTTGAATATTGTGCAGTGTTAAACTGTCAGCCATATTTTTGTCTTATTTCAACTGAAAAAGATATTTAACCTACCAGTTTGATTTCTATATGTGCTTAGTATTCTACGTTTCAATTGCTAACGCAGGAAAACGATAGGTAAAAATAAAGTCAAAATTTGTAAATTATAATGTCAAAATTTTAAGTTTTTAGGTCAAAAAATTGGTTGTGCTAGTTATTAGTGGTTCTATGTGTGGAAACTATATATAATGTTATCTCTATCGCACAGATGGGCACTGCCTCTAAGTAATACAGCTAAATATGCAAATGCACAAAAACACAATGGATCAAAATTTTTCCTTTTTACACAACTTTAATTATAACACAATTAGCCTACAAATAACGTCATTATTAATCGAATATGCAGCAGGTGATTGTAGAATACGTAGAGCAAGGCTAAGGTTAGCCCAGACTAGACCGTGCACTAGCAGTCAAGTCATTCCGGCAAAGCCGGTTGGATTTTTAAAACAGGTGACTTTCGTTTCCTATGCTCTACAGTACAAGTTACTTATCGATGAATCTTTTTATACGTAGAACTTGGGTTGGAACATTGTTGGTGGTTTAACAATTGCTGCTTGGACAGCCGGGACATGCACGATCTTGTTTGGCTCAATGAAATTTCTCGGAATTTTGAGGGTGAGCCGAGAAGTGGAACTTGCTGGACTTGATGGCCGGGAACACGGCCAGGAAGCTTATCCTCTTGCCAGTTACTACGAGCCCGCCCTTCAGAATTCCGGAGGAAAATCTGGTGTTGGTAAATTCTTTGTTGCATTAAGAGACATAGGTTTAAACTGTTAAAAAATCGGAAGCATTTGAAATGGGTACTGCTTGCCCACAGAAGTTTATTTCAAACACAGGCATTTACAGCAGGTCGTAGATTTTTGCTTTTTCATGTTACTAATCCACCTTTCAAAAAAGTAGCTTTAATAAGTGCTATAACTATATCTGCCGCAGTTCAGTGCCACGAAACGACTGTTCGATTTTGCTATTTTAAACTAAATTCCATCTAACGTAATCTGAGGGTTGTTAGCAAACATTCAAGAAGATCAGACAGATTATCACCATTTACTTTGAAATATGAAAACGCCGTTCGATTCTCTTGTGTGAAACTAGCGCTGTTTTAGCATACTAAATAATTTGCTTTCATTCGAGCAAATGAAAGAAGAGACAAGTCGCTAAAGGTACCTTCGTAATAGGAGAAAACGTTAACATTGTGATGTAAAGGTAAAAACTGTTACAAGGTGAATTGCTCACAGACGAGCAACAGACAAAACTCAAGGAAAGCTTGCGAGTGTGTGCAAAGCGAATATGAAAAAAAACATACCGGATGAATTTCCAATGAGTGAAGCTGTAAAACAAATAATTTCTTTTTCGAAAGCAGCAAAAGTTAATATATGTTTAAATGTGTAGTCAATCGAGATATTCATACCTCAATGCTTTATTGTGATAATAAGTAAAAATGTCTGATAAATGTTCGTCATGACCACTAGGTGCAATGTTAATAAGAATCGATTCTGTAAACTTTTTTTTCTAAAATCCATTTGAAACGCGGTAATTTAAGTTCTGACCAGATGATTTTATGTCTCATTTCTACTGAACGTTTACTTGAAGCGCTTTTGGTGAGATGAAAATGGTAATGTCAATTTTGTGTTCTTGTTCACAATTTTTAAGGATCTATTTCTGTTATCGATATACTTTCGATTGAAATCAGCACGTATATACCACTTTCAGCTAATCACTAAATGTCACAAGGGCTACTGAGGTTTTTATCATTTTCGAACATGCCACCTTTTGTTCCAGTGCACTTAATGCTAAGAAGGATGTGATCTTGCGGTTTGTGAACCAACACGGCAGCTTTTTAACAAGCGGAAATGGGCCAGACCTACTGAAGCTTGATTTAAAAAAGAATTTTCAGCACCAACTCCGCCTTTTAGTGGAACCGGGGAGCGGCCAAACAGCCAATTGCTTTGCAAATTTCGATATGTTGTTTTTCATCGTTGCAATTGTTATCGTCGCAGGTGATGCGGTCCTTATTTCAGAGTTACGGACTAATTACCAGCATACTCCCCCACTGCTCGCTTGGTTTGTAGCCTTTATTGTGGGAGAAGATTTTTAAGTGTCTGTCGACGTGAATCGATTTCTTGCAAAGGGGCTATGTTGGTCCACTGGTGCACTTGACTGTAATTGCCACTTAGAAAAAAATGATTGCATCAACTCCCATATCTCGCTATTAAACATAAGAAAGCAAAATGCAAACAAAATTAAAGCAGTCAAACTAATCTTGTCTAATTACAAAAATGTCTCGTTCACATGTCGTTTTCAAAATTTTGGAGGACCCTTAATTTCTGTAATTGCCTTCAGTTCAATGCTGTCCACAACCAAGTAACGTATGCTGAAACAAATGACGAAGTTGTGTCCGCAAGTGTCCCGAAAGCCTATTTGAAAATTTTGTCTTTTATGTGATAAATAAGATGCTTTTCGTACGCTAATGGAGTTCTTCGTATTTTGTTAGCCTTTGCCTTATTATTTCTTCTGCTACGCTTGTAGGAAAACTTGCGAACAGAAATCCAACAGCTATTGATACTGTGATACGTAGGGTGCGAATCGAGTTCAAAAGAGAAGACGAATTGCGCAAGCGAAGTTCCCTTTAGCCAACGCGCGTTGCCCCACTGCCCGGGATGGGACTTAAGCGAAATGGGAAAATATCGCACCGACGTACTTGCGGAACTATCCGGTGCTCCATGACATCATACGTACAGTGAAACCACCTATCCAATGCACTGTTAATTTTTTAGAACAACCCAGTTTTACTCTGTGGATGTCCGTGAACGGTTTAACAAACTTAACGCACAAATTAATATTCAAAACGTGATCCTCCCTCGTGAAATAATTCTTGCGGCCACTTTGCGTTGTTCACTGATTTTCCCACTTATTTCATATTTTCCCACTTTGTGGTGCTCACTGATTTTCCCACTTTTTTTTATATTTTCCCACTTTGCGTTGTTCACTGATTTTCCCACTTTTTTTATTTTCCCACTGATTTTCCCACTTTGCGTTGTTCACCGATTTTCGCATTTGGCTTTTCCCGCTTGTTTTGAACTTTCTTGCCACCCATGTTGCTACCGTTGTTGATACATCACTTCACAGCGTTTGGGATTTAATTTTAAAGGCGCTTCGTTGAGCACGTCTGTCAGTTTTACGACCGACGCTCTGTTTTGAGTCATAGCGGCGTGATTCCGTCCGTGTGGGTTTGTGGCTTTTCTCGATGGTCGATAATAATTGGCGTCAGATAGTTATCACGTTACAGTGAAAGCAATTATTTGGTAACGACTTATTTTCCAGTTTTGTACTTGCCACAGCGTGTGCTTTGATTGATTCATTTCAGTCTTGAGTTTGTTGCTTTCTCTGCTCTTGCTTCAGCCTTTCATCTTTTCACCGGTGAGCACTGCTTGCAGATTTCAGGACCGGGGATGCGTAGTGTTGCGTGGAATCGATTTCCTATTAAAAAAATTTGCTCATTGATTCGACCGGATTTATGGAGACTAGTCACTTGATTGCTACTACGCTACACAGTCACTGTTGGTTTATCTCTATGTTACAATGATTACGCTTTTTTTAAGTTGGTCCCTTTCGACTTTATCTGTCATTTGCTCGGGTGTCAACCCATTGTCATGTCGGCGGAAACACCGCGTGGTATTCGTACATAAGTATTGAAAAAACATTTTTAATCTTGCTCTTTTCTAATTGGCTGGTTCTGCAAAATATCGATAAGTTTGGAGACCAAGAGAAGTCAAATAGGAGGCAAATGCTAAGATGCCCTCCCCTCGCATCAAACTTGTGCACACTGTGTACATCAAGTTTCCCTCTTGATTGCGTTTTCTCAAGGTTGATATTAATCGTATGTGCCATCTTTTCTGCCTAAACTTTAATTAAACTGGTTTTCTGCAACAAAAGTGTAGATGAGACCTGTTTTTGTTTTACAGGGAACGATCGTTGCCCTAATACGGTCATCGACAATCCAAATGCCGAAGATCACAAAGACGAATGACAGGCTGGTTAGAAATAATCAAAAAAAGGAAAAGTAGAAAGAAAACAGTTTCATTAATACCAAAAAAGCCTTCGGAAAAACTATACATGCTTTATTTTAAGACTTTTCGGATTATTCCTAATCCACCATTAGTCAAAAAATGAAGCAACACTATACCCAATGTCAGCAATTCAAAACCAACAGGTTCTATGAGGCAAGCAAAATTCAGTGTGACGCAAAAGACGCCAAAAGCGCAACCAAGACCGCCAGCCACGTCACAATTATGTTTTCCTCAGTAGTAAAAAAGAAAAGAAAAACAACTTCACCGAAGATGCAACATTTTTTTCAGTAACAACTTTTTCAGTTTGTTTACTTTCATTCTTCTTTGAACTTCCATCTGCTTGTGAAGGACTTCATGCTGGAACAGAAACTGCGATTGATTTCAGGAACATCTCTGCAGAATTCTCAGGTTTCCTGAAATAGCCATTTCCGCTTCTCATTTTTCAGCAGATGGAGTCACTGCTTCTCTGAAAATCTCCACGAAAAAGTTTGTGCCGACCATCGAACGAAAATGTATGTGTTTTTAAGCAAACGTAAATGTTTAAGTCTCAGTCACCATACAAAGCGGCTTCAGTTGCCTTTACAATCGTACCATGCTTTTGCTGCAATGATCTGAATATAAACTGTTGTTGCTCATCGTGAAATACAAACATTAGACATGAAGGCTTTTTGTATGTCTTCAAAGCAATTAAATTTTTAAATCTATAAAAAAAGTTTCCTAAATGTAAAATAATTCTATTAGTTTTAAGTCTTTCCGGCTGGATACTCAAGGCTGTTTGCAGCAACACCAAAGAACCGGTCCAGTAACGCATGGAGCTACTGGTCCTAATTGAGTTTTAAAATAACACCAGGCGACTATTAGGCAAATTAACTGCTAAACATATTTGAAATTATTTGTCCAAAGTGTTTATTGTCAACAAATGTTTTTTTATCATAAAATCCTCAGGAACAGGAAAAAAGATTACTAAACGGTTGGTTTAGTTCCTTCAGAAGTATAGCTTGACAGTCAAGTTCATATTTTTAAACAACTGATAAAAAGACTCCACCGATGAAATGTTTTGCCTTTAGTAATAAATATTTAATACTTAAACTGTTGGAGGCTGCAATTCAATTTCAGAAATACAAACTTGCAACTCGTTGTGCGAAAACATTGTGAAATTTCAGGCAATGCTTTTTCTTTTAAGATTTTCTTTCGTGACCTCTTTTGCAATGAGGCAGAAACAAGACGTTTTTGTACCGCAAACATTTTGGTGCAAAAGGGAACAAGACCAATTAACATTTCCGCTTTAGTGATGTGTTTCTTCTCAAATCTATGCAGACACAGCCGGCCCTAGCAGGTGCAGGGCCCAATGCAAGACCTGTGCGCGGGGCCCAATTTTATGACGTCATCGTGTTCATTCAATCGTGTTACGATCGTAGTAGAGCGCATATGTAAGGCACTAACACGAGGATTGAGCACGTTTGCTGACGTTCGACAATAGAGGAAATTCGCTGGTTCTGACGAGAGTGTTCTTTGGTTAACAATGAAGTTTATATGGTGTTTCTACTGAATTCGCAAGCGCTAGGTGTATCTGGTAAAAATGAACAATCACCATGGCGCGGGGCCCCAGCGACGGATTTAGGGGGGCAAGGGGCCTGGGCCCAGGGCTCCCACCAAAAGGGCCTCCCACCATGTTCATGTATTTAGCCATATGTACGACATATGCATGCCACTTAGTCATTTTTAGCAAGGGAAGTATATTTGTAGAGTAAGCACTATATTCATTTTTTATCGGTCAGCCAGATGGGAGCATTTCTCTTGAATATTGTGTTATGACTAAACAACTATTACACTTATAGGTTTCCTGAAGCTGATCAGGTATTTGAATCTAGTGAATGCAAGGCCAAGGGAAAGCCACGTACGTAGAACGCATCAGCTTCAGACTCTATTCGTTACTACTAGATTTTGCGTCTGCCTTACTCAGATTTGCTCACGTCGCAAACGAGTAGCATTATTTATGTAAGGCTACCATACGTCCTCTTTTCAAAGGACATATCCTCCTTTTTCATAAAAATGAAATGTTCTCCGAGGACATTCAAAAATGTCAAAATGTCCCTGAAAGGGGCCCACTGTGCAGGGCCGACTAGCCAATACTCGGAAAAGACTTGAGAAATGATGGTGAATCCGGATTTCGATGGCTATACAGAAACCGTAAATACTCCGATAAAAGCAAAAAAACAACAACCTACTGAAAACCAAAAGAATACTAAAAACAAAATATAAGCTGAGGGAACGGTTTTTAAATTTTAGCTTGCCCTGGGGACGATTTTCCCTTCTGCCCCTTTGTCAATTACAGCACTGGCTGTATTGTATTTGCATACAGTAAGCAGTCCCTACTCAACTGCAAAAGAAAAAGAGCTGGTGGCGTAGCTTAGTTTTGGGGAGGGTCTATACAAGTTATCAAATTAATTTATGTTTTCGTTGAGTAGATTTGTCGGCTGGAAAGGCGTGAATGCCTTCACATTAATCGTTACGTAACAGTGGTGAATACTTTTTAAGCATCCCAATTATTTTGGCATTTGAGTGCGAACTGCTGACTCCATTAAACTATATTAGGCTTTTGGATAAACCGTAATATTCTGAAACAGTGTATTGCATGTATTATACATAGCTTTGTGTAGTACTTTCTACTAGCTAATCAGTAGTGTGCAGTCTCGCAGTTTGCTGAAAAGCTACAGAAATACCCCTTTTTCAGAAAAGGACGACATGATTTTGAAGCTGAGTACATTACGTGTGGTTGAATGTCCACAGTGCGTACAGAAGGGTGAAAAAATATTGCAACTTTGTGGATATCAAGTACCAGCAACTACTTTCTCATAGCGTAACCAGGTGGCTAACACTTTATTCAAGTTGCTAGGAATGCTTTAATCAGATGTACGCATTAAGCCAAGGTACATAAGCACTAAAAAATTCAGAGAAGAAAGCAAGGATCGTGACTGTGATTTATTAATGTCAGATGTATTTGTATCGTACAAATCTTGTGTTGCATATCTGGATAAATGGACCGCTGTTTTTGCTTTGAATTTCAATGCTTTGGCTAAATTCTTCTGTTGCAAACAATTGAATGGGAAAATGATCAACCATGTGAATAGTATCTGCTTGAGAAACGTTTTTATTGATGAAGCTAATCTCTTTGACCGATACCAAAACGTGTTTGAGTTCGTGAAAAAAGAGCATCAAACAAATGCAATTTAATGTGGAACGTGGTTTTTCCGTGATGCAGACACAAACCTAAAAGAAAGAGAAATCTTTCTAGTTGAACCAATTTCTAGTTTGTTAAAGCTGGTGTACAATTTAAAACATCTTTCATGCAAGCGGTTTCATAATATTGTTAAAAAGGTATTAATACATTTTTCAGAAATTTAAGGAAACTGAAAAATATGGGCTAAATAGGACAATATAATAAGGATTTTGTTTTGTATGTTTTTACTGAAATATGGTCCACACCAGACGTATTATTTAAGCGCTTAAAACTTACGAATCTTTGTTATTGGACGTGTTACGTGTAGATAATGCAGTCAACTAAGTGACATACGTAAGCCCTCCTTTTTGCTCATGAATATATGGCAACCCTATTCTCAAGCTTATTAATAAATAAACACGAACAGAAGAAAGGGGCATCGACACCTTAACAACTGTAGAGTTTATCCAAGTGGTTCAAAAACAAAGCATAAGAGGCAAAAATGAGAGAAGTTGCAGCTAAGTCAAGAGAGATTCAAGATTACTATTCCGCGGTGACAATGAAGTCCAGCGGAGACATTTCTACGGATCCCCTCCACGCTACGGCCCACGCGCCAAATCCGGCCCGTGAAGCCGTTTTATCCGGCCAGCGAAGACATTTTGTCAAAAATAAAAAAATAATAGGCTATATTTAAGAAAAACTTCATTTGTTAGAATAACACATCCCAAAACAATCACATTGCGTAAGATGTCCGGCCCTCGAACTATTGTGTATTAGCTTATGCGGCCCTCAGATAAAAAGTCTGGAGACCCCTGCTGTAAGAGGACAGAAAGTCGAGGAACATGCTGTGACAGACTTAGTTCCACGTAACAATGCGAATAGGCCTAGTTTGACCTGACCTGCGGTGCGGTAGCAGAAGAACGTCAAGATGTATAGTCGAAAAACACGATAGATGAGATTGCTGCCGCTATCACGGGAGTCAAAATATCGATCTCTGGCTGGCCAATATACCACAAAATGCGGGATTATTGGTTAAAAAACGAAACACATACTCTTGGACATTGCGAGGAAATTTTATTTTTGAACCATGATGTTTCACAACTCAGAAAAGAAATGCGTAGCGGAAATGCACCATAAATTTTATTCGTCACCAGAACTACTACGGCGAAGTAATTGACAGAAGCTGGCTTTATTTTTCTTCTTCACAAGGTTGTGTTTATTGTTTCACTTGTAGACTGACGTGCGCAGATACAACCAAATGTGCGCATTTCCTTGCTGGAAAGGGATTCTGCGACAGGAAGTACGCTCTTGATCGCCTGAGGAGCAGTTCCGCAGCCAGGTGTTACGTTTTTTGGGAAAAATACATTTTTAGGGGGTCAAGACTTTTGTTCTTGTTATATTTTTAATAAAAAATTAAGTGTAGAACAAAATTTGGGGGGAACAAAGAATATTGAGGTGGAATTTCACCCAACTTCCCCTCCACGTGGCTACGGGCCTACTGAGGAGACACGAGCAATCAATGAAACACGTAGATAGCACGATTACGTTTAGTCGCAGATTTAAATCACTAGGAAGAATTGATACAGAGCTAGCCTGTCAAGTCAATCAATCCGAACAATATTGGATATCGCTTCTGCAACGTTTGGTCTCCGTCATAAAATTTATTGCTGATCGAGGATTGGCGTTTAGAGCCGATGATGAAAACGTTGGATCGCCCAGAAGCACAAACGTTGGATCGCCCAGAAGCACACTTTCAAAAAGAGAAGATGCGGTGCTTCTGGTGACCGGCTTTGTAACAGTTTCACAAATCGCTAATCATTGTCAAATATCATGTTAATGTATCAAAAAGTTGTGTTACAGTTGAGTTAACTTATGTTGACATCACAAGCTTACGTCATAAATATTAACTGATCCGACGAATACTAATGACTTCACCAATCATCCCCTACCTAAAGATTCTGCATCCGCACATGGGTCCCCCACCACGCCTGGGCCCCAGGTCCCCACCATCCAAATCTGGCGCTTCGGGGCCCAATACAGCTGCATCGGTTGCATCGGCTGAAGGCCGGCCCTGTATTCAGAAACAGATACAGTTGCAACTCACTGGAATGTTGCTGGTGGTACATTTACCGGGACGTACTTTTGGAAGCTGCGGAATTTTTTGCAACGTAGTTTGGCCACTGCAAAGTATGCGCCCCGCTTCATAACGGATTTAACCTTGTTTGTTAAATCTTTCGAGGCTGCTGACTACTTAGAAACAACCGTGTCGCTTTCTCTGCAATTTGGTTTGCTGCCTACTTTCGCATGAAGATGCTGTACTGACTTATAATTTTCTGTAGCCTTGACATATTTTTTAATTCTGTTAGACTTTTTTGCGCAGTTTAATTTTTGCTTCCTTTTGATCAATTCTGAAGATTTCCTAATGCAGACAAAAATTGTCCTTTTGCACAAACCAACTCGTATTTTAGGTAGGTTTGGAGGAGTTTTTATGAAAGATGTTCGGCAAATCTATTTAGAAATTGTTCATGCAAATTAAATATCAGTTCAAAGATACCGATGTTGAACTGCTTTTTTCTGATTTTTCTGGAAATATTTTTGCACGTCTTCTAGTTTTTCACTTCTGGATTTACCAATTTTAGTAAGCAGTCATTGATGCGTTCTTTCTGAACGTGAATTCGAATCAAAGTGCTGAGATGTAGATGTTGGTTGGAGGAGAATCAATTGAGAGTAAAAGTGTCCGAGTAATTAGTCTCCACTAAAGGTGACGCAGTAATTCAGTCAGCAACGTTTCTCAATAGGACATCGATTTCACGTTATAATATGTGCATCCTTAGTCGTGAGGGAAAATGCAAATACCTTTTTTGTACTGTTTTCCTCTTTGAACCGCTGCGCAGTTCAAGTTGTTGAAACCAATGATGAAAACAAAAGTTTCCATTAAAAAGTTTGCTAACCGAACGAAGTAATTTTTTTACTTTGATCGAGGTGTTGGCCCAGTTGCGTAGCCAGCCCAAAAATTTGGGGGGGTAAAACATTTTGGGGGGGCCAAAATGCTTGGTTTTAGGCGAATAACACTATTTTGTTTGGAAAACGCCTCTCAAAGCACAAAATGACTATGTTTTCTAAAAATTTGGGGGGGCCATGGCTACGCCTATGCGTTGGCCCTTGAATAGAAGCAAGCCCGCTTGCTTTGTCAGTGTCTGTTGCGCAACGACCATTTCACAATACGGCTGGGTGTGCTGTCGTAAGCAGGAATATTCGTTTCTGGATTTGGACACACATTACCACTAAGTTATCATCACCCAAAGTAATGAACGCGTGGTTTAAAACTGTTTATAAATATTTAAAAAACTAAAACTTTTACATTTTCCTCAGATATTTGCCAACCAGTCGTATAATTGAGTGGTGGTATTGCTTAGTGGAATACAAAGGCCCTGGATACGAAACGTAATTCCACGATGAGATATTCGTCATTTGCAGTCTTTGAACCAAGCTAACCTGGTCCAACCTTTGTTGCAGCCCAGAGTCGGCTGAGCAGACGCTCAAGATCGGGAAAGCCTTAACTGGAAATAAACTCAGACAAATAAACTACATAGTATGAAGCGCAGGCTGTAGTTCCATACTGACTGGTTTTTGTGCGACAGGTTGGGATAGGAGGGATAAATGTGACTTTGTTCTTTCGTGAGTAACGATTTGCAGTCTTCGAGTAACAAGACGGTTGAATTATTAACGACTGGCACTGACTGGCTCAGGCTTATTCCTCTTTTGTTACATGAATGCAACTAACCTTATTGCTATTGCTCGTTTGTGCTTGTCATTTTTCAGTCAGCTCAACACCAGCCCACGGTCTAATGTGCTTGACAGTTTGTATCGACCACATTTGCGCATGCAGCAGCTTATGAGGGTTAACTGATTCAGAAACAGTGACGAGAGGATATTTCTTTATAATTGACTTGAAATCAACGCAATTGACTTTCAGCTATGTGCAGTCTTGTAGTCCTACACGTGGAGGGCATAAAGACCTCCACGTTCATGTGAGGGAAATGTAAGGTCAAGTTTACTTCATTGAACAAGATTTTGTAGGGCATTGCAATTAAGTTCATAAAACTTAATATTTCTAAGTTCTTGATTGACGCAAAACTATTCACAAAAATACTATAACCGGTTAGGTAACCTTGCTGTTTTCGAATTTGAAAACTCCCTGCTCATTGTAAACTAGAAATCTGTTAAAAAACGTTTATGATTTGGAAGGATTCTCCAAACTGTGATTTGAGTCTGGAGAAAACGAACCTTATAAGAACAATTTACGAAAACAATATGAAAAAAAGACAAGCGTGCACTGCGAACGATGAATGACCTTTTTCTCGTTGAAATCAGTTTAGTTTCAACAAAAGGTCAGGTTGCGATAATCGTTTTGCTCTCTTGTGGCCACACCATCGCTGTTACATTAGCATGTGCTCTACCTCTTTTCATAATTGAGGGTTCCAGGAGATTTTAAAGAGCTTAGCAACGACATTTCGAAAGGTTAGAAATCTGCAAAATTTGGAAGAACGAGTTCAATTTCCATTGCCCATGTCAGCTGTTTAAATCAGTAAATAAGAGCGATCATTTCAAAAGCTACACAGAGATATTGGTTTCCGTTTACAGTGGTACATACGGACAAGAAATACTTAGTCAGATCAGCATTATTTGTAATTCAGCATCACTGCTTGTTTACGTATTTGTTCAGCGTCAGTAATTGAACAAATATTTTTGCAGCATTGGATGACAGTAAAGTAATTACATACCTACAGTTTTCGGCGGAAAGAACATGAGATTTTTAAAGAAAATTTGACGTTTACTATCGTAAAAAGACCATGAAATATCCATGCCAATATTTTTGTTGACAGCACATCAAAAACTTTATGTACATTACATTTTTAAATAGTGGCGAAGTTTTAACAAGCTAAAACTTTCGCGTTTTTTCCTGCAGGTAGTTTTAAGGATAATTTTTGAGACCACGCGACAATAACGGTTTGGCTCTTATGCAGCTTAAAATTGTGTTGGCGTTGGTTTTAATGAAATAGGTTGCTCTTAGTTTCGCTGTCTACTCCCAAACGTTAGTCGTCAAACCTTTACAGTTTCTGCGTGAAGAGGTTAAACTTTGAAATGAACTTTAGTTTAAAATATTTGGATGTATTGATTTTCACGAAACAACTTCAACATTATTTGAATTTTTTATTTTTAATGCCGGAGAGTAGAATAATTTCACCAACTTTTAATTGTATTGCTAGTATGCTTGTCGAAATGTCATCAAACTATATTGGAAAAGATTTGATTACTATTGGCATAAACTCACGTTTCTGATTTGAACGCACAAAACGCAACTTGACTGTGATGCAACAATGCGCATGTGTTCGAAATGTAAATCAACTGAGTAGGCCCAGTCCACTGAATATTTCCTTGCGACAAATCCACTTGACGAAAAAACTTACAATTCATAGTTTCCGGAAGATGCTCAAAGATCATCATAACAAACTTTCGATCACAACGTAACTTCACTTGAGTTGCTCTGCGCCTTATAATCCAGGACAACTGCTTGTTCCGAGCTTGCATCCGTGGTTGCAAATCTACAACGTAGGCACACATGTTGTCGGTACACAAACAGCACTTGTGATTTGATTGAAACCTACTGTTCAAAGAAGCCCATTTTCTTAACCTTACTGGTGGTAAGACAGGTTTCGTTGAGCGGGTTTTAATTGTTTTTCATTCAGGTAGGAATAGTGTGACTTTGATCAAAACGTTCGGCAATCATTCATCTCTTAAAGGCTATTTTGTCTCTAGCTACTTCCCTGTGACATACAAATTGAAATGTAAAACAGCTGAAAGCCCCACAACAATGAAAAGACAGCAATAACCCAGCATTTGAACAAAGAGAAACAACTCCAGCTACTAGATATACCCACAGAGATGGGTCAAAAACAGTTTTTGTGGGAGGGAATGTTTTGCGTCGGATTATCGTGTAACTTAATAATGTGCTCATGTTTTTCCTGTGACCTTTAACAAAAGCAGCTGGTGATATGTAACCTTGTCCTTACCGCCCCACACGCTCATTGCGTTCTGAAAGCAAAAACCTTCTCCATGTTCCAGCCTGCCGCACAGTCACTTACGGCAACAGGTTGTTCACCGTAGAAACCGCAATCCTCTGGAACGACCTGCCGCAGGAAGTGCGAGATGCTAAGAACCTCTCCTCGTTCAAAAGACTGCTCAAAACTCACTTTTTTAATTCTGCCTTTCCTCAAAATTGTTGTTCAGTATGTTCTTGGTGTATTTTAACGTATTTTGAATTCGCTTTGTATGTCACTTTCGCAACATCATTGTTCAGCGCTTTAGAGCGACATGTCGGAATTCGGCGCTTTATAAATGCATGAATTATTATTATTATTATTCAACATGCAGTTTATTGTTGTGTTGGACGCAAACGGCTTTGTTTGTGATACCGAAGCCACCCAGCTGGAGCTACGTTCACATATGGCCGTAGCTTACTCCGAAATTTTTTCTTTGGTTGCATTTACCGAACATACGAGCATATAGTCACGGGGAGTATACGAACACGAGAGCAACAAAAACCACTCAACGTCTATTCAGTTTTCAACATGGCAAGAAAAGTCTCAGTATGGATATCAAGGAAGACTCTACATGTACATAAATACTCAGAAACATTTCCTTTTTTCTGAAACCTGGCATCAAAACCGTTTACATGGAATACCTAGTCATGCAGCCTACGTTGCATCTGTGGCGTAACAAAAGACGTTTTTCGTGGAAGTTGCTTCTACGCGCTGCAACTAATGTGTGTTGATGTGGTTCAAAGAGCTAAAGTTCACGTTTTACATTTCCTGTAAGCATGGGCGTCGGAAGGAAAATAGGGGGAGCCTTCGCCCCCTCTGGATTTTGAAATTTGATATTTTCCTAATGACATTTCAATAGAAAAATGTTTTCCTGGACAAAATCTGCTACTGGCTCTCCTCTGGAAAAATTCTTCCGACGCCCATGGCTGTACGTCGCAGTACACTGAAGGGTTTATCTAAAAAGGTTAGAATGCACCAGCAATGACCAGTGGCGTAACTAACGGGGGGGCAAGGGGGCGATCCGCCCCCCTGGCAAGCTAAATGCAAGAACTGGGCCCCCTTTAGTTGACATTTTGATATTTAGTATTCTTCAGGTTGTTGTTTTTTGCGTTTTTCGGGGTGTTTTCGTCTTTTTTTTTTTATCTAATATGGACATCCACGACATCCACAGATTCGCTATTATTGCTTAACTTTTTTCTGAGTTTTGGCTAGTGGGCCCCTTCAGCTAAGCTTTGCGCCCCCTGGCTCAAACTTCTAGTTACGCCACTGGCAATAACACTTTACACGCCGGTTGAACCGTTTGTTTGGCTGAATTACGAAATATAACAGTAAAACGTAGATATCAGGAGATGCGGAATAAGTGCCGAACAGGTGCAATAAAGATCTGTCCTGTAAAAGTGTTGGGAACAAGATTTAGTTGTTTAACACCAAAATGTATCCATAGAACTATGTCACTAAATTTTTGATAAGATTAGTAATTTTAATTTCGGTAATGGTGTAAGTATGGAACCTAAGGGTGTACGCAATGGGGGGTGTTGGGGGTTAACCCCCCACTTTAACTTGATATTTTACAAAAACTTTATTAACTGCGCAAAGGAAAATAATTGTTTTCGCACACTTTTTGCTTGTTAATTTGTGCACTTAATGGAAATGCCACGGATTTAATTTGCATGCGAATTTTAAGGAACATTGTAAATGGGCGAAAATGTAATAATTAGATTTTGGTGCGAATCTGGGTTGTCTTCTGCATCCAGAGTCCATCTTACCATTTTTTGCAGATCTTTCGTTCACTACGCATGTCTAACATTGTGTTCCGCAATAGTTCACTTTATCCGAAACAATTGTCTTTGTTTTGTCTGCTATGGCTAAGCAGAGCAAGTGCTGACCGCATGGGCTACTAGATTACCAAATTCTGTGGCATGATAAAACTGTTGCACAAGCTCAAAAACAGTAGTTGTCAACATAGAAGCATTCAGGGATTTGATAATGTTTCAGCAGGGAAAAAGGAAAACTAAAAATTTACTGAACGTCTATGCATAACAAAAAATCGAACGTTTACGTGCGTATTTTATGCGCATTCTCAGTTTGTGTATTTAGCAAAATTCGATCTTGCTAACCGGGGTATGCGCCAGCCAATACAGCCGCACACTTTCTGTGCCCGACTGCTCGTATTCGACAAGACATTAGCAAAGCCTTGTTTTGCAGTTGTAAATTGCTCTGACGCAGTGATGAGTGTGTTTCACTCCCCTGTTATAATGCGCGGTCTCATATTTTTGCAGTTATGAACTGTTGTGTCGTAGCGTTTTCCTCAGATATCCTAACCTGGAGCGCTTATTGTTCATATTCAGTTCAGTGACACATAAGTTAAGGGAAGTGCGTGTAGAAGAATATGCATATTATGGCAAAAAACTTCGCCAAAACGTTGGTTTGGAAACATGAATTTGATGTCAAACTGTGACGTATAAATTAAGGGGAGTGCGTGTAGAAGAAATTGCATATTATGTCAAAAACTTCGCCAAAATGTTGTTTGGAAAATGAACATGACGTCAAAATGTGACGTCACAAATAGCGGGCACCAAATACAAATGACCATGATATACCACTGAATAAAAACCCCCCATGAGAATTTCCTGCGTACGCCACTGATGGAACCCCCTTGTGTTCGACCGTGAATCACCGGGTACGCGACTTTTTGGTCTGGCCGATTCCGTCTGAGCCGTTTCGGTCTCAACCGTTTCGGTCACGGGACTTTTCGGTCTTGGTCGTTCCGGTCTTGAGACGTTTCGGTCAGGACATGAAATCTTGCAGAAAACTTATATGTTCACTTTTTAATGCAAACGTACTTAAATCAACGAAAAGTTTTATTTAAAAGAAACTACAAACATGATCCAAGATCCAACAGTTAATCAGCATGAACACATGATTTTCGTTGTCATCAGCATTCAAATTAAACCATTATCGACATTTTCCATTAAATACAACTACTTCAAACTCATAATTACAATTCAGATTTAATCGCAATCATGACTCCTCAAAAGGGAGTTGGTATAACACCAGCTAGCGTGGCATTTCGCCTGCCTCTATAATCATTTAATTAAATAAACAAATGCAATCAGTTTTGTTTGTGTACAGAAATGTCGTGACCGAAATGTCCCCAGACCGAAACGGCCAGACCGAAACGGCCCAGACCAAAACGGCTCAGACCGAATCGGCCAGAACGGAAATTCCTGTTCCGATGTCACTAAATTTTTGACAAGATTACTAATTTTAATTTCGGTACTGGTGCAAGTGGGGAACCCGCTTGTGCTCGGCAGTGAATCGCCAGCTGTGCATTTACTGCATTTCGGAGTTCCAACAACACGTTTGTGATGTGTCAAAAAACGTATAAGCTTACATCGAATATTCGTTTGCAAGTTTTTTCTACACAAGTTTGCTTGCAATAGTGACGACTTTTGTGTGTTTAGTACCCACCTAGTAGTAAATCGCTGTTAAGAGCTAAAAATAAATGTCAACCAAGAGGATTGAAATCACGAAGTCTTTCTTCAGATTCCAGTTCTTGTTGTGGGACCACTGCATAATTTACTTTGTAGTGCTCCCAGAACTTATAAGCAAAACTTATTTTAAGATCTTTGCTTTTTAGTTAAATGACCAAATGCTCTTTAGTTAAAAAATTAAATGATGTTTGAAAACTTACATGACTTTATCATGGGCAAAATTCCCACTTTGATGGACAGCATGCCGTGACTTTGATTGAAGTGCGTGGTATGAAAGTAAATTGCACCGGAAAATTGACAATCAGATTTGGGTGGAAATTTTGTAAAGACATTAGTTTCATTTTGTTACAGATAAAGGTTTGTGTAGGAAAAATAGCTGTTGCAATGCAACCATCAGTGGCAACGCTTCATCCACTGCAGGAGCAAATAGAAACTATTAAAATAAATGTTGATGAATTTTTTTTGGCGATATGTGGAATTTTCGTTTTGTGTAAGTCAAGTCGTGTTACATTTACGCAGTTCTTCGAGACGAAGCATGAAACTTGTGAATGTTGTTCAAAAATTTACTGAAAATATTCTCTGAGTGCCTTTTTACAAATTCAAACGTTTGCAGTGTAGAAATGGTATTTTCAACTTCAGTAAGGGTCGTCTTGTTAAGCTCTGACTCAGATTTGATCTTTGTTCTATTGAAAAGAGGTTGGTTGTGGTAGGTTGTGGTTGGTTGTGGTAGGTTGTGGTGATGGCCAACAGTGATGGCTGAGAAAGCACTCAAATAAAGCTTTGCTAGGCTTTTGAATGCATTTACTGAAAGCACGTTGTTCTGAAAAAATACTCTCCTGTATGTTTGTAAACTGATAAAGTTATTTGGTGAGCAATCTATTTACCTCGTGTGTTCGTAAACTGATAATAGTCTTTGCAGGGTCGCAACTAGCTGATATTTTCGGGGGGGGGGGAATTATGCAACTTGTTGCTGTACCTAACAACCAAAAATGTTTTTGAAATATTCAGGGGGGCAACTGCCCTGTTGCCTCCCTTTGGTTGTGGGCCTGAGTCTTTGGTTGCAACAAAACACCGCATATCATCACGGTCAGAATATATTTCCAAAGTACATGTAGAGTTCACTCTAAATGTTATCATATTCGTATTTTTGAATGTAAACTAGGAATGCTTGCGTGTGTGCATTTATTAATTACTGTACTGTAGACATGTTTTCGTGCGTGATACATTTACCGGACAGAACTCTTTTTTAATTTTACTCACAGAGATGAGCTTTGACTATTTTTGCCTCACAGTTATGCAAACTGGATTCGCTTTCCTCGAAGCCGGATCTGTGAGGAGCAAGAACACTACGAACATCCTGATGAAGAACGTGCTTGACCTCTGTGAGTTTGCTTAGTTGATTGGATGTCTCTCAAATATTTTGAGGTTACGCGCATCAGATACGTCTTGTTGTAAATAAAATCTGCTGTTCAACGTTACTTATCACTGAAGCAATCACAGAGTCGTGTTTTTCTTTAATACGAGAATGTTTGAATTGTAAACAGTGCACACTTATCAAATATCCGAGACTTTTAATCTAAAGATTTTCAGCAACAAAACACTAGATTCATGAAGTTTCAGTGTAAATGTGTTTGTTGCAAATTTGATAAATACTGTTAGAGAACAGCTGGAAAAGTTTTTAAAAAATTGAATGAAGTTTTTGTGAGTTCACTTTGATTTCACCCGCTACAATTATCTTATTATACAAAAATGGGGAGGACCACACTAAACATTTCGTAAATAAACATAAAATAAATTTACTTGCATCTAAGAATACATGTTTTTGAGTAAACATGTAAGAGCTGATAACTAAAAGCAGAAGCAACAAACAAAGCAAGCGATCTTAAAACTAAGTTCCGAATTCAAAAGCAATTGTAACGCAGTTTGTTGGCAAGGAATACAAGGAATCTTTTGTTTAAATTATCATCGCTACAAGAGTGAAGGTGGTCATTTCGATTCAAATGTACGAATTGATTTGAAGTTTTTAACCAAATTAGGACGCATCTTGTGAAAGATTCCTTTTTTACGGAAGTTAGACAATAAATTATAACTTTCAAGAGTATCATTGACGTAGCTTCCCACAATATGCTCAAGTTTATGTTGCACACAGATTTTTACCACTGGGTGTTTGTTGTCAAGTTTATGTTGCACACAGATTTTTGCCACTGGGTGTTTGTTGTCGCTGAGAAATTGTTTTAATGTTTTATGCATTGTGTACGTCTGCGCGACGAACAGTTTGAAATATTTTTCTTTGCTAAGCCACTTATACACTCTCTTCGATAGGACACCTTATGCCAGGAAACCTGCTCATTTCCTCTCTTGCGGTTTCTTTTACGGTTTTTGTTGCTGGATAATGAAGTTTTCGTGCAACTCAATCGTTTGGTTGGTGTCAGATTTCCAACGAAAGAAGGGTCTTTGTGAAAATCATAAAATATGTACATGGATTTTTTCAGGAGCATGTTTACCACTCGCTCCTAAGCTTGTAGTTGCGTTTTGCGCTGATTGAAACTTCAGCAGTTGTAACCAGAAATACTTCTGGTTGGTTCCTCGAGGTGCACGCATTTGGTGCGTTTTTAATCATTTCGAATGTTGAGAGACACTGAGTGCTCATGACACAGTGTTGTTCCATTCGCTCTTGCTCTTATTTTGAGAGTTGAACATACCGGTTATCCACGAGGGACTGCGTGGGTAAAAAGCAACGAGCATCTCAGTTTAAACAGCCGTGATACAACGCTGTCTTGAAATTGCTGTCAACTTGAATTGTTTTTTTTCTTAATCGACGTCCTGCACGTTGCATGCACGCGCTGCTGAATTCTTACTTTGGTCACAGCTAAATGAATAACACAATCGTCCATTTAAAAAATGCTTTGTATCACGGTAAATCGGTAGAATATCTTCCAACGATAGGATAAGAACAACCCAACAGACTTTTCCCATACATTACCGTTATGCTTAAAGTTATACTAAGCGCCATTTTTGGAATATATCAATAGCACCTTTCATTTTAACAACGTCTTTCAACGTAAATGCATGTCTAAGATTTCCAAAATACAATAAACAAAAAATACAGGCATTGATTTACACATATGGATAATTTCTTCGCAAAAATTCAACCCAAACAAATGTGGAGTTCTAGGTGTTGAAGGGCAATTTTACTCTAACCCTTTGAAAAAACAATTGTTGCTGAAACAGATCTGCCTGCCCACGATAAAGCTGGAAAAGAATCCATTACACCCGCATCACAAAATGAAAATTACGCATCTGGTCAACACACGATGAAAAAATATTCAGTTTATGCCCAAATCTTATTGTCAGTGTAAACTTTCTGAAAAAGAATAATGGCACGAATGATTTTAAAACTTATGATTAGTTGAAAACAAAAACAATTTTGTTACGGCCTCGGTGTCTAATTTCGAATTTTATGTGAAAACATAACTAGTGCACTTTGTTGTGTTTGGTAAACTTGCATGTAAGCTGCAAAGCGGTACTTATATACTATTTTCATTTTCGCCGTGGATATCAGCGTCTGTTTTGTCTATGGCCAGGTACAAAATTAGACAAACCGCTGTTTCTTTAAAATATATTCTTGGGGATATAACAAATCAAAATACCTTATGGCTCAGATCTTTTTAAAAGTAGATTAAAATGTTTTGGATAATAAAATTTAACAAAACTAGACAATTTACATAAAATGCAAATTTTTTAAAATACAGCGAATTATGGCCAGTCTGCCGGTCTCCAACATATAAGTGATTCCCACATGTATTGTTAAAGTCGACGCAATCTCAATAAAAGTAGGAAAATCATTGCTAGTCGAATCAAGTTTAGTGCCTGCTGAGCGCGGTTACATGTGCAACCTGAGTACTCTACTGCTACATCTTTTCGGAACAAGTACAGAAAGACGCGATTCGTACGTATTGTGCGATTGTGCGTGTTGTGCGATTGTGCGTGTTGTGCGATTGTTGCTTCTAAAGCTTTGTGGGAAACCTTTTCATCATCATTTCGCGGTTGCAGGTCTGTTTTTCCTGCAATGACCATACGATTGAGCATTAAATGCCTGCGGTATTTTCACAATTTAAGCACTAATTTTTGGCAAGAACCCTCTTCGACAAAAGTGAATTTTGGCAAAGGTGCAATTTTGTGTATAACGACGTGTCTCACCCTCCATAAATGAGTAGCTTATTCATCGGTTTATCCAGTGACGCAAACGGGTGACGCCGAGGCAGGGCCGGCCTTAAGCCGATGCAACCGATGCAGCTGCATTGGGCCCCGCGCCTCTGTGGCCCCGCGCCATGGTGTTTGGGTATATTGTTTATTTTTTCCAGATACACCTTGCGCTTGAGAATTCAGTAGAAACGCCATGTAAGTTTCATTGTTACCAAAGAACCAACTCGTCAGAACCAGCGAATTTCCTCCCAAACCTTAGCAGACGTGCTCAATTGTCGTGTTAGTGCTTTACTGTTTATCTGCGCTCTACCACAATCGTTACACGGTTGCCTGAACACGATGACGTCATAACAACCACTGCTCAGAGGGGCCCCGCGCCTAGGTCTTGCATTGGGCCCCGCATCTGCTAGGGCCGGCCCTGCGCCGAGGATTTCCGTTATTTTTTAAAAAGAGAAAAAGGATTTTTTGCTTGTTTTTATTGTAACGTATAGTTTGTTACCACGTAAATTATCAGCTATGGTAGCAAGACACGTCTGTTGTTTAACAGAGCTGAATCCTACTTGTATTCTTGGCGCTACACCAACAGATTCACTCACACATTGCTCATGTTCGGTTTTAAATTGTTACTTACCAGTAACTACGTCGCAGTTATAGGTGCGGTTTGCTATTATGCCGTTGGTTATTCTTTCGCTTACGGCGAGCCTGGAAATGCATTTATTGGACACAACTATTTCTTCGGGAGCAATGTGATGAAGACTAGCAATGCATCGCAAGGCGTAAGTTACAGAATTTCTCTTTTCTGCTTTGTTTGTTCTATAAATGGGGCTTCAAATTTTGAATTGCATTATGATGGCTAGACAGTGACAAAATACCCTGGCTGGAAATCCCTAGGGAATTATTTAATTAATTACCATTTTTTGGCCGTAGCTTGCCAACCACTGATGCTAGATGGCCAATCAAGGGCTCTAAAGATGCGGATTTTCGCCTAGTTTATTTTAATAGAACAAATGGGTAACTTGCCACTTGAACTTTTTCTCAAGTCTTGAGGATGTCATCCAAAAATCTCTTGACATCTCCAGTGGTTACGTTACACTAAAAAAAGTCCCAACCCAAAAGTTTCCGGATTTTTTCGATCTTAGAAGACTTTCTTCTTCTTTAGAGGGTTTGAACAGCTCTCTAGCTCTATCAGTCGGCAAGTTATGACTGGATTTTTTTTGGTACTGTTTTTTTTGGTACTGTTTTTTTTGGTACTGTTCTAAGGATTTTTGTAGCTGCATTTGTGAGAGCCCTGAACCTACAAATGGATGGGACAGGTGCACTTTGCGCTGTCGAACGGTCTTGACTTGTGCGAGCTGCATTAGAAGATTTGTAAAATCTGATATTTTTGCCTTTTATTGAATGTTCTGTGGCGCTAACGTTGCCCGCTAACCTACGTCCTCTTTAAGTACATAGAAGAACAGAAGAACATTGCTTTTGAATTGCTGTACTTCTTATTCTGATAATTCGTTAGAGTTTGTACCAAGTTGTGGATTTGTGGTGAGAAAAGTGAGGCGATTGCTTCGGGCCCCCTTTTCTGAAATGCCGTGGGATCCTACCGTAAACTGTTGATTAAGTTTTGTCCTTTAAATGTAGTTTATATTTAATATGGTTTCATACCAATGCTTCAAATTCACTCAGGTTTGAATGTAATACCACTGATGTATTACTTTTGGCAAAATGCAACTTTGCAATAGGTTAGTAATTACAAATAGCTTTGGTGCGAAGTTACGTATTTCGATTTGCACGCTTCTATGTACAAAGCGCCAAAGTACGTCGATTTACATACTTCAAATATCGTCTAGTTGTGTGGTGCCGTAGTCGTCCTTTCCTCTTGGTAAGCACGCAGATTAATGTTTTGAGTCTCTGGACTCGTTTACTGTGTTTCAGTGTGGTTACAAGTAATTTTTATTGCAAAAATCATTTTAAAATTTGGCAGGGAAGGGAAAGTAGGTTGTGTTGACCAGTAGATTGTTGTAAAATGATCTCACAGACATTTTTGGCAGGAAATTTTTGTATAGGTTATTGTTACTGTGGAGTAATATCAAATGGTAGGATTGACAATATACATTTATACGATGTATGTAAGTTTTGATGTGATTTTTCAAGTCACCTGAGTGCCTAACTTTGAAATAAATCCTAAACCTCGGGCACTCGAACTCCTGGACCCACCACTATTTTCACTATGAATTAATCGAAATAGAAAGTTATGATCAGTGACACGATTTCACGAGGCTGCTGGGCCTTTGACTGATTGCGGTGTGAAAGTTGTTGGTTTATTGCGCAGCAAAAGTAAAGTTTTGCAATGCACATGCAGTATTAATGAAGTGCAATCGTTGCAGTGGCAAGTCTGGTAATATTCGAAAATATGCAGGTGTTTCAAAACTGAAAACAAAATCAACCATTTATTCAAGCAGTTGATTTTCTATAAATGTTAAGGCTCTTGCCCCTGGAGTCCGCAGCACAAGCCGACATGCGGTATGTTTGATGATACTCTAACGTCGCAGTGTTAGGGTATAGGTTTAGATGCTGTTGGCGATACTAAGCTGTTAAAAAAAACTCGGTTTCATGCTAGCTGTTCGCATCACTGTTGCAAAAAGGAAGGGCCTACGAGAGGGAGTTACAAGGGGTACATCGTTTCTAGACCCGTTAGGTACCAGGTACTGGGGCCGGGAGGATGAATGTACGTATGCTATGTTTTTCTGTAATCAAGCTCAAAATTACTAGTGTAAGCCAGTTGTCAGTATAACAGTTAATTTATTTCAAAATCTTAGCATGGTAGCTGTTTTATCATATTTCTGATTACTATACAAACAAGCTATGCAAGTTTTGACAAGGACCCCAGAAGTTGGGGTGGCCGGTATCGGTCTTGGTACCTCCTGGTAACATTTCTCTCGAACGCCCTGCAAGAAGGTACCAACAAGGAAACCATTGCAATGCATTGTTTCCTTTTTTAGTTCTGAAAGTTAAATAAAGTGTACTCCTCCATCATAATTAGCCATCTACAATGATGTGTTAAAATAAGTCATAATTTGCAGCCTTGCGTAAAACTAAATCAGAAACAGCAATATTTTCTTGTTAGGCAAATTGTTAATAAAATAAATTGTTTTGTGGATATCTGGCAAAAAGTACGCTTGTTTTATTTGAAAATGAGTATTTTCTCTGAATTTAGATATGTTTTAAAGCAAAAGTGCCTAGCTTGAGATTCATGCTAACAGGTTGGAATGCTTACACCGGAATCGTACTACGGCAGATGGTTCTTCCAATATGTCTTCACTGCAACCGCGTCAACCATTGTCTCTGGTGCGATGGCGGAGAGGACAGAGTTTGTGACGTACATGATCTACTGCGTGGTCTTGACCAGTTTCATTTCTCCTGTGGTTACTCACTGGGCCTGGAGTACAACTGGCTGGCTGGCTACGGGTGCAGGTGACTTTTTAAGGGCAAATCTGCAGTTCTGCCTGTGGCGTTAAGTTTTCTCGCCAAGTTGTTTGGGAAAATTGTCACGTAATAAGAAAGCTAATGTTCGTTTATTTAAAACAAAAAATTGCAGCAATATTCGCAAAAGATTTTAAACATTCGCTAAACCCACTTACAGGCAACCTCTGTCAAGGCAGTCAAAAAGACACTGGTTTTTGCGCTTTTTATCATAGGAACTGGTCTGGTTTTCAAAGATTTCGCTGGATCTGCAGTAGTTCACGTGACTGGTGGCACAGCAGCTTTAATTGGAGCTGCGTTTGTTGGTCCTCGCATTGGACGCTTCAACAGAGACGGCTCAGTGAATGATATACCTGGACACACAGTACCAGTACGACAAAGTTGTTAAATCAATGCAGGCGATTTAAACATTACGACATTAACAATCATATTGTGCTTACTATTGGTTAAAAGTAACAGTTTGAGCTTTTTAATAAACGCTCGCTAGCGTCACTTAAACTTATGATTTCTTCGTTCACAATAACTTTGAAAACGCCCTGTCTGTCTTCTTTGTCGGAAATGACCGCCAATGCAAACCTGCATTTAACGTAAAAGCCGAACACCGCAAACGCAACGCAGTGCTTAGCACGTGCATTTCTAGTTCCGTAGATATAGCTTGTCTCAGCTTTTATCTACCAAACGTTGACCTTTCTGCTGTTCTCCTCTCTTTCGACGCAGAAGGTTGTGCCGTAGTTGAGTTGTAGCGAATGAATTTAACTCCAATATTCCTATACGTTTGCAGGTTGCTGTGCTGGGTGGCTTTATTCTTTTTGTTGGGTTCCTTGCATTCAACGGAGGATCTCAACTTACGATATCCAACGAAGGAGACGGTTTGCTAGTGGTTAAAGCTATTATGAACACTGTGATGGGCGGCTCGGCTGGCGCTCTCGCTTCAGTGTGCATACACAAGTCACTCAACAGTTTCACTTCCCCAACCTACTACTGGTCTTTGTTAGTCACTATCAACGGTGGACTCTCCGGTATGCCCAAGTTAATAGAAATATTTGCCTTCCGACGTATAGGCATAAATAATAGTAAAATCAGTGGCGGGTCCAGGGAACAATTTGTTGGAATTCTTCCAAGCCCCAGAAGTGGCGCTCCTTTTCCAAAATGTAACCCTTAAAATTTAAAAACCATTTTTTGCTCTTCGTTCTCTTTATCTTTGAATTGCAGCGTTTTTTTCATCCACATGCTTCTCCCACTAAACAGCGGAATTTAGTACGAATTATTTTTTAGTGATTATGTGATAAAAGTGCCTTTGAAAAGCATCTTATTTGTCCTTCAAAATGGGGCTTACTACGACCGTACCTTCAGGTGACAGTTGTACGTGACGTTTGCCTTTTCAGGAATGGTTTCGATGTGCGCGAGCTGTAATGACATATACCCGTGGGCAGCGCTGGTAATCGGTTTTGTGGCCGGAGTGGCGTACCTTGTTTGGCACCGCTTGATTCTCATGATGCAGATCGACGATCCAATTGATGCTGTTGCAGGTGATTTTGTTGAGCCGATTGCGCATACCCCTTGTGACGAAGAGGAATTATTTCAAAATGTTTATCATCTTTTTATCTAGGTTTAAGCGTAGTCTTCGAATATTCAGCAAGGCTCTGCCCGACTCTAGAAATACTTACCCAAAAATTGCCTTACAGCAAAAGTTCAAAAAACATGAGTTTTACGACATTTTACACCTCTAAACAAGTTTCACTGTTACATCATAAACAACCTCAGTTACCGTACAAATATTTCCCGCCTTGTCCAATGTTCAGTAAATTGCAGGCGCCTTCAGTTTTACGGAAACAACAAAAGCAAAATTTTCTCAGCTACTTGAGCTTCAAACCTGAGCGCCTCTGGGCTGCGTGAGAGCAATAGACGAAAAGTTATGTTGATGTGTTGGTTATCGTTTGATCTTTCCTTTTTGAAAAAAACTCACGTTAAGCATGATGAAAACACCAGGAAAATATCTAGATGTGGTGCAATTAATAGTAGCAATAGTCATAAGATATAGTTCACTTAAAAAATGACTTTTCAAAAATCGTATTCATTTTTGTAATAATTTTCTTGGCAAACAAAATCATCGATTTTCGAGGATGCCTGTTAAATTTTGCAAATAGTGATGATAAGCTGTCTCCTACCAAAGGTGAGGTATGCAACACAGCCAGAAATATTTTTAGTCTGCAGCTCATCAAACGATTCTTAACGTTTCAGTGCTAAGCACCAGGGAGCTAAACTGAAATGTGACCATAACTTGGAAAACCGGTCTTTTTCTTTTGAGTCACTTCTTCATAACCACTACTAGGCCGCAATAGATCTCGGGGCAGGTGTTGAGCAGCCATTCGATTGTCTTATCGTCTAGAATCGTCAGGCCGTGCACTCCATGAGAAGGTCGATGGACTGGACATTGGAGGACAACATAGTCGGCCAAAAACTGGTGTTTTTTGCTTACTGTTTGTAACCAAAATCGACCCATTTTTTAGACTTAAAACCGAAACCTGGAGAGAATCTCTTTCATATAACAGCGATTTTGTCCAGTGCTTTTTGATCGCAGCTTGCGATTTAATATTCGCTATGTTGCATGTCCCAACGTACGATCAAAACGAAGCAAAGACAGACTAGCTTAGGACAAGAACATATACTGCATAGGCTCGGTTCACGAAAACATGCTCCTTGAGGTCACACACCTGAATGTGCGATTCCTTTCGAGCTGTTTGTGACGTAACACACAGGTTTCATTACGTAACGTTAACCGAATTGTTCATTCGTTTGTTGCCGTTGTTGAAATGAATGGATATAGAAAAAGCAAACAAAAAATAAATGTCCATACTGTTGGTTGTTATGTAAAAAAACTTTATCATTGTGCGCCACAAGGACTATTATCCGATCATAGAATAAATCTCTCTGTCAATTGCTCTGAAACATTGTTGCCGGCTACAGGAGGAAATAACCCGTTGGGTGGTAAGCGTAGTGGACCCGTGCACACAGGTTTTGGAATAACAAAGTTTATTTCAAGGCCCACATTTCTGGGGTGACGAGATGGAGATCGGGCGGTCGACGATTTTTCGGCAATTGCTGCGCGGGAAAGTTTATGACCTTTCGTTGCTCTTCACGCCGGAAATTATACCTGGGCCCTTCGTATGTTTTGATTGTGTTGCCCCGTTGGCAAAGCTTGTGCACAAGGCAGACAGTACGTAATCTTTACCTTATTTAACACCGAATTTTAAATTGCGTCATTCCGAAAAAGCTATCCTAGATATTTTCATCTATCTCGTTTTCCTAGTCTCTCTCGCGATTCCGTTGACATTTTGATCAGAATGGCAGAATATAGAAACGAGTCTGTAACAAATCACAAAGAACGTCGCTCAAAATATGAAAAATCTTTTAAGGATTTTTTAAGAAGTTTGTGTTTTCGTATATAATTTTACCGAAAAGATTGTTTTTGCGCGAACTCTTTTTGGTCTCAAAAACAAATGTTTGCACGTGTGAAGCACAATGTTTAGAAGAAAAACTTTATTTTCACTAACTTTTGCTGGAGCTTTGGGGTGAAGCAGGTCAAGCACTTTCAATATGGCTTATTTTTGAATAAAGTACTGTTAATTACACCGAGAACGAAGATCAACTCTTAAGGTCCGCGTAACAATCTGAAATGAGGGCAAAACCTTTTGTTATAGTTTAGTACAGTGGTTCCTAACCTGGGGTAAATTTACCCCTGGGGTAAATTTCATCTTTGAAGAGGGTTATTTACTTAACCATAATTTGCAGCCAATGTAAATTTTTATAAATCTTTCTAAACTGTAAGTGTTTGTTAATTTCGAAATGTCAATAAATGAGCACCATTGAATGAATTGGGGGTAAATCTGGTAATCTTGTTTGACAACAGGGCAGATATGTATAAAAAGTTTAAGAACCACTGGTTTAGTAAGCCTGAAGTTGAAGCATCAGAATGAAATGAACAAGTGTTACGAACTGTTTCGCAATTTTTTATTTTTGATGTGTAGAAATACATTAATTTTCACAATATTGCTTGTGGAATCACAATAAGCTCAAAAATACTATAATGAAGCTTTCTTTTTCTGAAATTGTGAGCAACTACTCACGCGTTTTTTTCGCCTAATTTTACCATACGTTTTTTGGAATCGGCCTTCATATAGCCTGACCACCGAAAGTTTAGCAGGAAATAACAAGCATAGTCTTTGTTAATTTCTGTATATGCCTATCGATGCATTTGAAAAAAGAGCTTTGTAGGAACACACGTTTTTGATTCCTTTCCGTTTTTCGCGCCACATTGTCTTCATCGAAATGGCTATTTTATGCAATAAACATAACCGAGACAGATTGTACACCCCTCGAACAGTGTGTTACGCCTCGAAGGCTGTTTGTTCAGCTCGAACTGTTTCAAAACCGGTCAAAACCGGTTCGAAAGTGATTGATTTTTGCAGTGACGGAACTGTTTGTTTTTAAAAACCGTGAACCGCATCGGAACTGCTTCGCTAAGGAAAAGCAGTAACCGATTTTGTGTTACCGGTTCTACGCACTGTTACGCCCCGCAACAAATAGAATGTACACACACTACCCAAAACCAACAGTTTTGACCACTCGAGTCGCGTTTTGTGTGAATCGAAATGACTCGAGCGTTTTTTTGGACTCGACTCAAACCACTTTGTTATCAAAATATTTGTCTTGTATCGAGTCAGTAAGAACAGTGACTCGCCGAGTTAACTTTAATAGTGGACCGGATTTGTTACTTTTGTAACAACCACTTTTACTCAGAGAGGCTGGAGCCTTGAAAGAAAAAGTTTTAATTCAAGAAAATTAAAGCAGGAATCACCTGCGACTTAAGTCGAAGAAACGCTCCCGTGGTTTCAGCGCCAGGAATATTTAGTCCTAGATTTCTGTGTTTTCACCTTCCCTCGAGGCGCTGCTCGTATTGGCGATGTTTACCGACATGTGACAACCGTCACACTTCCTTTTCAGAACCGCTACATTCCTGTCCCGTTTCAACCAGCAACCTCTCCAGAACTTTCCCGTTCATAAGTATATTACTAATAACACACTTAAAACTAAGTTACTCAAAAAAGCTTTGCTGTGAATGAACAAGATTTGACCTAGAGTAGACTGGGATTTAGACTCCACTTCGAAATTCATCTCTGGCGCTTGTCTGTGCAATGTGAGGCTTCCTTTATAAGTTAAAGTTATGTTTCAGTTCATCTTGGAGGTGGTCTTACCGGAATCCTTCTAGGACCAATTTTCGCGATTAAAGGACTCTCTCCTGATGTTGGTGGCATCATACATGGAGGACATCCAAAAGCGTTTCTAGTGAGTTTAGATCAGCTATGTACAACCCAAATGGCTTACTGAGCCAGAAAGTATGTCACTCTCTTGACCAGGGCCGCAGATTAAATGACATATTATTGAGGGCCGCACATTGAATGGCTTACTTTGATCTTAGCAAACTCAATTTAGCTTAACTAGCATACTCTGAAGGTGTTCGAATCCTAACTGCAATGGTAACAGACGTGACAAAGTGGCACTGAGGACCACCTGCATGAAAAATGTCAACTTCAAGTTCATCAAAACAACAACAGGTTGTCATTATGTACGATACTTTTACTACAGCGAAAACCTAAACTGTGCCGCACAAAACCCTCGGCTGGGCCGCGGGTTGGACATGGCTGGTTTAGATGAAGTGAACCGTGAAGGTGAATGAGGAAAAAACATGCTGAAAGCTGCTTGTCCAGAGTGATTTACTTATAAATATAATTTGTCCATAAGATGACACTAAGACGCACATTTTCCATAAAAATCCGCTCCTGGAACTAATGTTTGGCATCCTCTAAGCAAATTTTACTTTAAAAGGACACAATTTTGTGACTAAAACTTTGTGTAAACTAGTAGACCATGTTAAGTAGGTCAACACATTTCACCAGAGCAAAATTAAAAAAAATTCCATTAGGCTATATTTGGCAATGGTTTGGGTATAAAGCGCTTATAGGTTTTTGGGACAATATTTTAAGGCTTGTTGCAGAAAAGGGTACAAATATTTGTTAATCAGCCTAGCATACAAACATGTCAATTACTTCGTAAGTGCTGGAGTGATCCCGCGTAGGAACCTCAAAGTAAATTTATTTTCATTGCTGACGTTTAGGGCTTTGCTTGGAACATTGCTGGAACTGTTTCTATCATTGCTTGGACAGCCTGTACTTGCGCTGTAATGTTCGGGACGATGAATTTTTTTGGTGCGCTTCGGATCAGCCAAGAGGATGAAATTGCTGGAATGGATCGGATCAAACATGGAGAGCCAGCTTATCCTTTGACAAGTTATGAGGACCCTGGAAGACCCCATACGTTTGACAAGCACCTTCCAGGTATTTTGACATATAGTTACACGCATCGCAGTGCAGGCGGCCGGCGGCGATAGACTCCTTTTCCAGGTTTGACATCGATATTCCATTGAAGTGATTCATTTTGAAAACTATCTTAACAGGCTAACAAGGTTTATTGATATAATCTTCGTGTGACAATTACAATAATTGTTTTCTTTTTTGATCTGAATTAAACTGCCTGAATCATACTTTTATACAAAATACTCCATCACGACAAAAAATAGTCACTGCAGAATCATACTCTTCCGAGGCAAAGTTGTATGCTGTGTGTATTTATGACGATATTTTATCTCCGAAAAAGTCCTTGACATCCTGATGATGAATTTAAGCATCTTCAAAATAGTCATGAGTTTGCTGCTTAGGGAGATTTTTATTATGACATCTCAGATTAGCCTGCAGCTTAAATCCTATTTGTTTGATCCCGTATATAAGTAATCAAACACAACCGATTATAATCATATCCTTCACTTGAAACAAAAATTAAAATTGATGGGATGATTTGTGGATTCTGGCTAATCTTGAAGACTTAACTTGAGCTTAGACTGGACTAAGTCAATGATAATAAACTAACTGTTGACATAAAGAGAAGGTAGCCATTTGTTATGATCTTATCTCTGAATGAAAATGTTACTTTACCTATAAAAATTGTTGGCGGTATTTCAGGCTCTGCCACCACTTCGCCAAACACGGATTTAACTGCGCCTCTTTCTGTTCCATTTTTTCAGCGGCGGGGTTAAGCAATTTTGGATTTAAAACAATCTTATTATGGAAATGGAAGACTCGCTTTTCTTGTATGCAGAATTCTTTAAGCTTTGTAGTGGCAGCAAAATAAAAATTTCTCCGAAAGTTTTTGTTTGGAAATTTGGCAGAAAAGCAGTGAATCCTGGAACTATGTTTAGTTTGCCGCGCTTCATCACTTTTTAGCAACTTTTTTAATCCGTTAGACTGCAGAGTATGCTGCTGAAAGGCAAGACCACTTTGTTTTGTTCATACAGTTTTCGCTGTTACTGATGGTGATTTCGGAAAGACTTACAGGAACGGAAATGCAGTGGACGTCATCAGTAAGAGGGTTGATGCCGATGTGTGAAGAAAGACAATCCGTTGAACTGTTCTGGATATTCATTGGACAAGATATGTTTATTTCCAGTGGACTTTAACACACCAGAAAAACGTAAATTTTAATCCCTTATTTTTGTGTTAGCACCAGCGATATGACAGCGTCACGTAAGGCCAATTTGTGCGTGCGCTTTTGTTATTTCGTACAAGATGAGATGCTTTATCTTCAATAAATTTGCTGCTACACCGACTCAGCTTGTTACAAGGAGCAAACGCATTGAAACCGAAAAATTTGTAGGACTTATTCGGACGCAAATTGTTGTAAGAAGCTGCCTTCACAGGTCGGGATGGAATTCAAAAGCAATATAACAGATGCTTTCAAACCTTTCGCTAACCAAAAGATTCCAACCAAAAGAAACAAAACCAAAAGACTATTGCTTTTAAATAGGCAGCAAGCAGACCAGCAAAACTTTAGAATCGCGGAATAAAGTAAAGATTTGAAGTTGTGCAGATTCAAGCAGGTTCCAGTGGAATTTGTCTCTGGTGAGCTAAAGGCGGAGCCACTGGTGTAGAAGGCGGGAGTGCAGGGGGTGCAACCGCACCCCCAAAACTTTTGATTTGGTGAAAATCCGGGAAAAATCACTTAAAATCCGGAGAAAATCTGTGGAAATTTGAGCAAAATTTGTGAAAAGTTTCGCAAAATCGCTGTATGTGCTTTGATTTCATAAAAATGGCATCCAAAATCAAAGTGCAGATGTTTTTGGAGGTCATGTTTTTTGTTCTTTTCCGGCAAGTAAGGGGAAATTTGGGTAAAAATGGTGCTTGCAGTGTGCTTTGATTTAAAAAAATGCACCTAACATGAGAAGAAATGTAGTCGTTTTTTTTGGAGGTCATTTTCTTTGGAGCTTTTTTCGGGCAAGTTTATGGAAATTTGGGCAAAAATCCTTCGCACCTCCAAAAATTCGCCTGCACCTGCACCTAAGGACGGAGCTATTCCTGTTCATGGGATATTTCATTGTTATAATCGCAAGCAATGTCGCAAAGTAAAGGTTGTCTCGCCAAACAAAATTCTTATCAAACTGCTGTTAAATTTTTTCAACGCTGACAAATACACGCTTTAATTTCCAAGAGGTAAAATTGCTATCAATGTTGTTTTCAGCAATACAAAAATCAGTGGAGGTTTTTCGAAAATCAACTGATGACACTGGTCAACGAGGATTGCTTGGCATTGAAACTAGCAGTTAAGTTCCCGTAATTTAGTGTGGTGGGCTCAAGTTTGAAAGTTTCCTGGAAGCTTGTCGAGATGATTTTTCAGTCAATGAGCTTTGACATTAATATTACACCCAGACTCAGACATACCGACAGTATATCAGTTGCATTAGCTTTACAGCCATTCGCTTGTCTTTTACTTTGAAAGTCTAGCACGACTAAGCAAGGTTCATTTCTTTTGAATAAAAAGGCCGCAGTTATCTCGAATAGATTTGCGAATGTAGCAAACATTTATGCTGTATCTTGATTAAGCAGTCGCTTGTTTTGCAAGTAGGAAGTTGAAAATTTGGATGCTTTCTTGAAAATGTTTAGCTTTGTTTCGTCAAATTATTAAAATGTCGATTCTTCTCGCACATACACTGGGCTCTTTGAATACGAAAAGAGTTTATTGGTCCACGCTGTCATCCTCATCCTTTCATTTGTTTCTTTCGTCGTCAAAGGAGTAAAACCGATCGAAAGCTTACATCGGGAGCGATGCAGAATGCACGATAAGTCTGTTTGGTGAATTGATGCTGTGGTAAAATATTTTTTGTTTCGTTTTTTTTTTTCTTTTTTACTATCTCAGTTATTTTTAAGAAAATAGACATATCCAATCAGTTGTGTGGTCTCCGACACACCCCCAAATCATAAAAACACGAAAAAGTAGACTTTTGTTGTCCAGGTGCGATACATTTTATCACAAGTATACAAATATGTGGTATGATGTGCGCCTAGTGGAGCTTCACACCAGACATCACAAGCTCTCCTTAGGAAGAAGCGCTTTTGACGCACATTGTACAGGTGATACATCCCAAGCAGCTAACTGCTGGTGATAACTACTCTTCGTCTTTAATAGGTGCCACATTGCAGCGTTGTCACGTTAGCAAGCACAACTATGAACGTATTTGAAGCTGAGTTTAAAGGTCCTTCATTGTCAACAATGGAATAAGCAATGTGAATATTGTTGCCATAAATATTTGATACATTCAGGTAAGATTTGAAAGGATTTTATTCGATCTACGAATAAAAGAAAAACACTGTTTGTCACAAACTCAACTGGTCGAATCTTGACAAAATACTACGCATCTCCACTCGTACAATCTTGCAAGATTGTTATAACATACAATTGTTGTAAGATATTTACAGGATACAATCTTGTAAGATTGCAGGACTGAGGATGCATATTGCTGTGTGAAATCGATTTCCTAAAATTTGCTGATGGATTCGAATCCTTCGCCTTTGTGGATACTAGTCACTTGATGAAAACATTCTTTTGACCTTGGCATGACCCTGTTCTTCATTTCAAACGTATCAGGTTTGGGTGTTCATGGTCTGTGCAGTACGATCATTGCCTGTGCCAATTTCAAGGATCATTGTTTTCGAATACTGCTCCAACGACCGTCTCCATACCTGACGTGAACTTTTTCTCAACAGCAATAATAACGCTTGGACAAGCACCAGCACTGCGAAAAAAAGTCTCTGTGCCGCGAAGGGCAAATTGCTCGCGTCCAGCTCAGACAGTTATTCCACGTTATCGGATAGGTTTTGATATTGATGGTGATATGTGACCATCCAAGGGTCAACGCCCACAGCTCACAACAAAACAATTTTCTGGTAAATTCATACTTAAGGTTACAGGTTTAGGCTCCCTTCGAGTTTGTTTTCCTGTTGGCGGCAACTGTCGCGCAAGGCGGTAAAAATGTTCTACTTGTGAATCGTGTAGAGCATGCATTGCTCATAAAAAGTTCCTGGTCTTTTACCTTAATTTTGCTGGAAAACTAAACTCTTAATTTAGAGTAACAACTTTTTGTCCCTCAAGGATAAAGCTTGAGTTGTTTTAAGCAACTGTTTTTCTTCACTTTTACCCAAAGAACTACATTTGTGCTTTCGAACAACAACACGCAAAGTAGATGTTACTTACATGTCTCCGTTGTAACACGCAAAGTAGATGTTACTTACATGTCTCCGTTGTAACACGCAAAGTAGATGTTACTTACATGTCTCCATTGTAACACGCAAAGTAGATGTTACTTACATGTCTCCGTTGTTATGAAACATGATAGAAACTTGTATTTTTCATACTCAGTTTTATTTATAAAAAACACGGCATACCAACGAGACATAAGAAACGAAAGGAACCGAAATTAATAAGGCCCTATGCCCGTAGGGTCTTAAGTTTCATTTAGTGGGTGGTGATTTTAATCTGTTTTCTCAAAAATGCGTAACTTTATCGTTCGGCAAAGTAATCCAAACGTTTGCATAACACCTTCGACTCGCAATTCGTACACAGCTTTCATACGTAACTTCCCGTTCATGAACGTACGGTTTTCATCAAACGTATCTCATATTACTTTTAGAACCTTCTTTTTTCGAAACTTATTTCACTACAAGCAAAAACAAGCGTTTGTGCAAGAGCTACGTTTTTTGGTCAAACCGCTGTTAAAACTCATTCTGTGTCCTTTTACTGTACAAGGCAATTTCGAAATTTGCCTTCACATTGCATACAACTGCTGTGACTAGTAGCAAATCATTTAATCCCACCGTCACCAACTCATTTCATGTACAACTGCATGTAAGTGCAGTCAGGGTTCAACGGGACAGAGAAATATCGAGAATGAGCCGTCAAGTCTTGGGCTTCAACACATTCGCTGGGCTAAGTTGTTACTGAACATTTTCACTATCGATCACAAAAGCTTTTCTGCTTGGATGTCGTGATCTTTAGAAAGTTCGTCTCTTCAACATAGGTAGTTATCTTGGGTGTTATCGGTTAAGCCGCAACACTCGACATATTATCCAGTGCTTTATCGTGGTATTTGCCCGCTCTCTTTTCATCATTTGTGGTGACCGTTTCATATTACCAGAATGTTCTTCAGATATCGTGTAATCCCAGATTATCTCTTACTTAGGTTGCGATTTTTATATAGAATAACGTTAGAAATCATTCGTACCACCAGTTTAATCCGCTTTTGGCGAAGATCCGGATTAACCGAGTTTTACTGCATACATTTTTGACATAGGCAAGTTCATGCATAGATTGTACTGGGGTAGAATTCCTGTCAATTTCGATCAATTGTTTACTTCTGTAAGTCAGGCCCATTCCCATGCAATCCGTGCTGCCGCATGAGGTGGATACATTTCGCGACTGGCTTCGACAGTCAAAGGCAAAAGATCTCTAAAACACCTTGGCCCGAAAATATGGGACTCAGCTGATCCTTCCTTATATGATATTTCACCACCTGCCTTCAAAAGTTAGGCAGTTAAAAGACAGACTGGATATAGCGATTGATTAGCCTATACGATGTTATCAAATGATGCTAAGGTTAGGGCTGTACAACTTGGATTTACCGATCTCTGCCTGTTTGTAATGTGCCATTGATTTGGTTTGACAGGTATACACTGTTTGAAACATCAGTTTTAGATTCTAGTGTGTTTTGCATTCAAGAATTGACTGTTTCTAGTGTGTTTAGATTTCTAGTATGATTTGCGTTCAAGAATTGACTGTTTATTGTTGTTTCACATTTTTTAGTTGTTTTCTTTTTTGCTGCCGTGGTCTCTTTCTTTTGCATGGAAAATGCGCCAAAATGATTCTTCTCCATCATATGCAGCAGGCCGGCTCCCTCGGGGAATTTCTGCACCATCATGAAATGCTTTTGCACAACTTGTGAAGCTTCGTACACCACAGTGCGCGTGGCTCCTCAAGCAGATAGCTTTTGCGGAAGTTGGAGAATTGGCTTCTTCTTGGCACCAAAATACGAACTGCTACAGAGCAACAGTTGTCTGCTTTGATGCGAAAGGGTTATGGAAACCCGGGTAGAGTTTCATTTTAGCTGCGTTTACACTTTCTCTACCACGCTCAGTTCCTTGCGTAACTGAGCAAACCACGGTAGATACCGGTTGCGACCCAGCACTCCCGCGCAACTGTGTTGATCATCCAGCAGACTGCAACCTCTTCAAAAAATATAACCTTATTAAATTCGCAATATTTCGGCCATCAACTTTAAACCAGGATAGAAATTTATGAAATTGTTGAGGGACGACCGAAGAGACAACCTGTTCAACAGTTTTTTTTCGGTGTCCCAGCGCCTTAACTTTAATTTGCATAAAATTGTTTAATGCTTGCGCCAATAAACTCTGTCTTATCTTTCAGCTTGAACATGTCGCTATCGTTAATCGATTCAGGATTTGTATCCTGTGCAGTGCTTCACTACCGGGATGTCGTGGCACCGTCAGGTCCCACGCAGTTCCGTGAAGGGAAACACTGCTCCGAGCTTAATGAGACAAACTAAACAACCAGTTAAAAACACGACATGTGAGGGTGCTGCCAGCTCATATAGTGTTCGTGGTAATGGTGGCCTACGGTTCGCGTGTTATTGCATGATAAGTGGGCTGCGAGCGGAAGAAGATTGATACACTCAGAAATGTTGTTCAGTGTGCTTTGCTGCCTGTGACGCAGCTTGAACAATTTTTGAAGTACTCGGACCTATAAAAACCTTTCTGTACCGTTTGACTTAGAAATCTTGTTGTCAAAGCAAAGACAAAAAGACAGAAAGGTTTATTACTTTGCACCTGCCTATGTATTCTAGTTATAGTAATTATTCATGTGAAACAACTAGCAGAGCCGAAATGGACCTTGACAAAACATACTATCTTCCCTCACAATTTATTTTGCGTAAATGGTGCGTCTTGGTTTCACAACACCTAAAGTTTCAACTGCGGAATGCAAAAAGCAAAAAGATTACAAAGTATCCGAAATATTTCTACGTTAAAATATTTTGTTCGTCAAAGACTCAATTTTAGTCACAAAACAACGAAATTTCACACGACAATCGCACACAAGGAGTTTTCATCTAAAAAAATCACACCTTTCTATGCATTCAGGAGAAAAGTACTAATGTTGATAGATTATGTCTGCGGTAGTACTTTGGTGCGCGCAAAGAACTCTCCAGCCTGGAAGCAACAAGGATCAACACAAACAGTCATTCCACGCGGTCTGAACAAGTTCAAAGTCGACTTTCTAAGTAAAATAGCGATTGCAGTCGAAGCTAGACCAACCACGACAGTAGATATGCCAGGCAAAATCTTGGAAGCAAACTACTATTGTACTTAGTAGTTTTTCATTCAGAAACATTTTTGTGCTTTATATCGCAGTTGTCTAAATACAAAATATTGCCTGGTCGTTGTCTAGCGAAAGGGATCAATCCTTTCACAGTCAATGATCAGATACTATGATCTTATCAGAGCAGCCTACAGTCAGACCTCGTTTATCCGGACTCAGTGGCGTAGCAAGAGGGAGGCAAAGGGTCCTGGGCGGCTCCTTCTCGGGGGCGGCACTTTTTTGATAAAAATTAAATTTTGAAAGGAGTTTTTAAGTTCTTACTCTTCTTTATTACTTTTAAATAAAGTTTTAAACGCTCTCACTCTTTTCAGTTTTTTGTTTCGAAGCCATAGACTGGTATAGGCTAGCTTAAAAAACACATCTGGCTATGGAGTTAACAAATTTATGAAATGTTTACTGATATATCTGTGTCAAATCCAATGTGTTAAAGTACACCAGCGCTTCTCTTGAAATCAGGTTTTTTAAAAACACACTTACTTGCGGAGCAACTGCGCCCCAGGCATTACATCTTCCTCTCCAGACAAAGCCATTTCCTCCATTCCAGCCAAAAGTCCTTCAGAATAAAGGAAAGAGATGACATTCGACCGCAGATTAGCAAACATTACTGATCCGGTACTACTGGTATTTCGAGGTTTATATTGTCCCTATATGCTCTGAAAATCTGATGAAATATGATGGCCCTGCATGAAACCACGCCGAATAGCCAAGGACAGCTTAATCCTTTTTCTGCTATCGTTGTTTCCATAGCCTCGCTCCAACGGCACATCATAACACCACATGACACCTAGTCATTGACGACGAAAATTTCGTTGTGGCAGCGATGGCTAGCCCCCTCTCAATCGCAGGGTTGAGTGTTCGATCCACGGCCACTGAATGAACCGCCGTGGTGCTCTTCAGGAAGAATGTTCACCTCAACCACCCCGGCAAGAAGCATCAGCGTTGGATTTAGGGGGGGACCCAAAGGGCCCGGGCCCCTCCACCAAAGAGGGTCCCCCACCATGTTCATGTGTTTAGCCATATGTGCAACATGTGCGTGCCACCTAGTCGTTTTTAGCGAGAAAAGTTTGTTTGTAGACGCTATTATTATCGGTCGGCAAAACAGCAGTATTCACTTGAAGAATATTTGATACTGTGACGAGACAACTCATTACACTTAATTGGTTTCCTGAAAGTCGGTCAGGTACCTGAATCTAGTGAATGCAAGGCCAAGCCACGTAGAACACGTTAGCTTACGTCTCTACTCGTTTCTAGCAGATTTTGCGTCTGATTTACTCAGATGTGCACAGGTCGCATATGAGTAGCATTGCTAGATGTGGCTACTATATGCCCTCTTTTTGAAGTACATGTCCACCATTTTCATAAGAAATGAAATATTCTCTGAGTACATTCGAAAATGTCCTCCTTTTTGCATTCTTAATTTGCATAGCTCTAATCAGTGGCGGAACCAGAGCTTTGGGTCGGGGTGGAAAACTTAGCTTAAAGGGGCCAAAAAGAACTGTGAAAGAGACTTAACTGCGTCCTGCAAGTTCTGCCAATGTTACATTTACTGTGCGTAGAAAAATTGACTTTCACACTTGCATTGTGATTTAATAAACAACTAAGTAACAGTTGTTTTTTCTGTGTCGATTTGACATATCCGTCCCTAAATTTCCGTGTCGGAGACGGAAAGCGAGGTTTCCGGATTAAAGGGGTGAAATGCGTGGGTGGCGGAACCGGGGCGGCCGCATGGGCTTAGGCCCTCCCACTTTTATTTCTGGGGTTCCTGGCCCACCACTTTAAATATCGAAGTTTGCCTAAATACGTTTAAGTAACACAATTAGTATTAAGTCCATTGTTAAGGTAGATCGTTTTAATGAAAAAAATGTTGCAGAATTTGATATCATTTTGTCAATATTATTTGTAACATATTATTTGTAACTTGGCAGTGAATTGGGCAGGGTTTCCTAATTGTTTGGCAGACTACACCGTGCTCGCTGCACAGTCTGTCACCATGCTATGGCTTGCTTACCGCACTGGTGTTGTAGAATAGTGTTGTCAGATGGTGTGAAACAAGCGTGGGGAACCTATTCGCTATCGCGGGCTGCATAAATGGTAAATTATGTCGCTGGCTGGCCGCAAAAACAATTTAATGAATACAAAAATTCCACCTTTATCTAGCTATGAGCGGTGAAGGATTCTCTTGACATACTATTCAAGCATCTGCTTGTCATGGAGCTTTGTTTCGACGCGATTTTGTACTTGGGTGACGAAAATTATGATACGGGTCATATCAAATAATCACGCGGACCGCAGATTCCCCACCGTTGGTGAAATACAACCCAATTTTTGGAAAAATGGTCTAATTTATATGCTTCTGTGCATGGGCGTCAGAAGGATTTCATCTAGGGGGGCACTAGTGGATTTATTTAAAACTTTTTATAAGGGGGGCCAAAAGAGGTGAAATTTGCTTTTTAACAATCGAAATTAAGAAAACAGCCTTTTTGCTGAAATTTTCAAATTTGTGCCCCCCTTCTGACACCCATGGTATGTAGGAAAAAATTCGTGCCACACCACTAAAAATCGGTGTAATTAAGAGCGTCTAACACCATCTAAATTGTAAAATTTTTGCTGCATCTTATATGCAAAATTAAATATTTGACAGATTAATATCAATTGTGTTTTTATTTTTACATTGGCAACAAAATTGGCATTGTGACAGAGGAACTTTTCAGATGCAAACCTTGCTCGACAAGTTTGCTAGGCTTTAATAAGCTAAACATCAACCGCTCTATAAAACAAACAGAAAGCACTATGTACAATCACGACAGCAACGAACTCAACGACGGTCAGCGCCAAAATGCACAAGATTTGGTGCGAGCGCGCTACCAGCAACGAGACTGACGTGAAAACAGCTTAAGGCACAATGCAAAAGGAGAGCACGAAACGACGCAAGTAATAAGTAAGTTTCCACAGACATCCTTACAGAAAACTTGCTAGTTGCTACATGTCCTTTGTCGTGTCTTTGCATTCCTGTATCTAATGCAGTTTTAGAATGATTATTCAGTCATGTTACGTTTGTGTTCAAGATGAGGAAAAGTTGTGATTTTGAATGTGTTTAAGACAGGTATAAATGCTGTGTCATTTTGACCTGTTTTTCTGCTGTGCTCTCGGTGTTTTTAACAGCCCAGTGACAACTCCGGCACACGGGCTCCACGGGTTCAGCCCGAGTCTTCGATTACGATTTATATCGGAGAACGCAAACTTGCTTGCTTAGTATATCTGTGCCAACACCCACGGTCCCACTTCACTAAGTTGTTAACACGGGCTCTTTTCTTTGGACCTTGTCACTATTCATATATTTTCGTTCCATGTCTGGCCGTTCGCGTTCATGTTGCAAGCGACCTGAATAAAACAACATCGTGCGTAGTAGGCGGTCTTTCGACATCGTTCGTTCGCGCTTTACTCGGGCTCATCCATTAGAGCCTGAGCTGCCATATAGAATGAAGTATATTTTAAAACAATTCATATCAGACTGAATGTTTTTTTGAAGCAATGGATTTGTATAGAACATTGGATTTGAAGTCCAATCCAACAGACAGTTCCCATTTCGAGAATAATTTCAAACGAACGATAAATTGTCCAATAACTCGGGCTGATATGAATGAGCCTATAGTACGCAACAGATCTGTGGAGCCAGGGCC